>Ga0247843_1000259_pt1:0-32500 | contig 125542 bp, 112 predicted proteins | sample LaCruzMarch2017__FD_192420 | JGI IMG/M metagenome (GOLD analysis project Ga0247843, IMG submission 192420) | Freshwater microbial communities from meromictic Lake La Cruz, Castile-La Mancha, Spain - LaCruzMarch2017_8m | ecosystem: Environmental > Aquatic > Freshwater > Lake | place...
AATCAGGAGTTCCCCATCCCCAATAACCAGGATTTCGTTTTAAAGTGATGCGCTGCCCCTGTTCCCATTTCTCCAACGAATAGGGACCAGTTCCAATGAGAGTTTTGTTGAGATTGCTTTTGTTAGCGGGGTTTCCATAAATGTGTTTAGGAATAACAGTTAAGCCAGCAACGACTTCAAAATTTTTGAAGTATTTTTCTTTTACTGTAAATTTAACAGTAGAAGCATCCACAATCTCGGCTTTTTCGATGGCTTCAAAATAAGGAATCAACGCTGCAGCTTCCATCTTAGGATCAAAAATTGCTTCAAAACTAAATTTTACATCTTCTGCTGTGAAAGGTTTCCCATCAGACCACTTTACACCTTGGCGTATTTTAAATGTGTAGGATTTGCCATCTGCGGCTGTTTCCCAGCCTGTAGAAAGTGCGGGTTCCCATTCGTAGGTATCTACGTTTCGAATCGCTAGTGAATCCAGAATGTACCCTTGGACTTCACTCGAAGCAGCTTCGTTGGATTTTAAAGGATGCAAAGATCCGGGCTCAACACCTAAGTTCACGTACAATGTGGTGCCCATTTTCGCATCGGGACTACCCAGCGGTTTGGTTTTGATTGCTTCGGCGTTTGCTATTGCAAAACTACCCATCGCAAGGTTTGCAAAAATAAATTTAAACATTTTTTGTTTAGTCATAATTCCCTCACCAAAGGACGGGCGCTGTGCCTATCTCAAATTTTGGTAGTACAGTTATAAAGACACTCTGGCATTTCGGCAATGAGTACATAGGGGTGGCAATGAATTTTTAAGAATCCATAATGGCACTGACAGGGCCTTTACAGGATAAGAGGTGGGGCGGGATAAATTTCATCTCCCCTCCAAAATTGCCGACGAATAAATAGCTTTTTCGATGGGGGTGCTTAATACGCAAACAGGGGGATTTTTCAATTCAGGCGCTTAAAATTCCCCGCGCCTGAATTGAAAAATCCCCCCGTTTGCTTATAGGAATTCTTTCGAAAAAACTATTTATTCTCTGCAGCTCGTTTTTCTTTATACATTCGCACCATTTCTTCTTGAACGTTGCGGGGTACGGGTTCGTACTTCGCAAATTCCATGGTGAATTCGCCCTTACCTTGGGTGGCAGATCGAATCGCTGTGGAATATCCAAACATTTCAGAGAAAGGAACAAGCGCTTGAGCTGTTAAATAATTATCGTTGGTTTCGGAGTTCAAAATCACTCCACGACGTTGGTTCAGTTGTCCGATCACCACACCTTGAAACTCTTCAGGAGCCGAAACTTCGACCTTCATGATGGGTTCAAGAATGATGGGACCTGCTTGAGGATAAGCTTCTCTAAATCCAGCCATTGCCGCCAAACGGAAGGCAATTTCGGACGAGTCAACCGCGTGGTACGCGCCGTCATCGATGGTCACTCGCACTCCGACTACAGGAGCTCCGCAAAGAGGTCCTTTGGTCATTTGTTCTTTAAAGCCTTTGTCGCAAGCAGGAATATATTCGCGAGGAATCACACCACCCACGATTTCATCGACAAACTCGTACGTCTCAACAGCGTCAGAGGGAAGAGGTTCCATATAACCCGCAACTCGTCCGAATTGGCCCGAACCACCCGTTTGCTTTTTGTGGGTGTAGTTGAATTTTGACAATTTTGTAATTGTTTCACGATAAGCAACTTGAGGTTTACCTACAGACACTTCACAAGCGTATTCGCGCTTCATTCGCTCGATGTAAATTTCCAAATGCAATTCGCCCATACCAGAAATCAAAGTCTCAGATGACTCTTCATCTCGGGAAACTCGGAAGGTAGGATCTTCTTTTGAAAATCTGTTCAAAGCTTTAGAAAATTGGGTAAGTGCTTCACGATTTTTGGGAGCCACTGCAAGCGAAATCACCGCAGCTGGAACGTGCATGGAGGTCATGGTGACCATGATGTCGCCCGTGGTGAAAGTATCGCCTGAAGCGCATTCAATTCCAAAGAGTGCGCAAATGTCGCCGGCTTGAGCAAATTCACAATCGTTCATTTCGTTTGAGTGCATGCGAACGATACGAGGAATTTTTACTTTTTTGCCATTGTTAACGTTGATAATAAAATCACCCTTGTTCACGCGACCTTGGTAAATTCGCATATAGGTGAGCTGTCCGTATCGACCGTCTTCAAGTTTAAACGCAAGACCTACGAAAGGTTTGGCAGCGTTAGACTCAAGTACAATTTTTGCTTCGCCATTTTTTTGGTCGAGGGCTTCGTTAGCTTTTTCAGCAGGATTGGGCAAATAAGCGCAAACGCCATCGAGTAAATGTTGGACGCCTTTATTTTTGAAAGCCGTTCCGCAAAATACAGGGGTAAAGTTCAAAGACATGGTGGCTTTGCGAATTGCGGGGACCATTTCCTCAGCGGTGACTTCGACACCTTCCAAATATTTCGTCGCTAAGTTGTCATCAAAATCACCAAGAGCCGCGATCAAATCATTGCGCGCTTCAAGGCATTTTTCTTTAAGCTCTGCAGGACATTCTTCGATGCGAATATTTTCGCCATTATCGCCATCAAAATATTTAGCTTTCATGGTGAGCAAATCCACGATGCCTTTAAAATTCTCTTCCGCACCAATGGGGTAGGTGATCAAATGCGCGTTGTGATTTAATTTTTCTCGGAGCATGTCTTTCACACGAAAGGGGTTCGCTCCAGCGCGATCCATTTTGTTAATGAAGGCCAAACGTGGCACTTTGTAACGTTTCATCTGACGATCCACGGTGATAGATTGCGATTGCACGCCTGAAACTGCACAGAGAACGAGTACTGCTCCGTCAAGAACGCGAAGTGCGCGTTCAACTTCTACAGTGAAGTCTACGTGTCCAGGTGTGTCGATCAAGTTGATGTTGTAATCACCCCAGGTGCAATAGGTTGCAGCGGATTGAATCGTAATTCCTTTTTCACGCTCGAGGTCCATCGAGTCCATGACCGCGCCAACGCCGTCTTTGCCTTTGACTTCGTGAATGGCGTGAATTTTACCAGTGTAATACAAAATACGTTCAGACAATGTGGTTTTTCCAGAATCGATGTGAGCGGAAATCCCGATGTTGCGTACGAGTGAAATATCTTTCGATTTAATATCAGCTGCGGCCATAAATTGTTAAAACTCCTTAGGTTTTGGTCACAAGTTTTTAGGAGCAAAATGTCTAGCCGAAGTCCCAGCGTTTGCCTACAAAAAGCTCATACTATGCAAAAAAAAGAAGATCCAAAAGTTGTCAGATCGCAATTGCCACCTGAGCGACTTTTGAAACTCCCAGCAAAGCCTTCAAAATGCTTTATGACTCCATGTAGAGTTGAAGAGGGGCTGTGTTCTGCATGGGAAAGCAATTCACATTTTGAAGCTTTGCAAATAATAATAATTTCAAATACTTAGTATCTATTTGCTAGGGAATAGGGCTTAGCGAGTCTCATGTTTTGATCGACTCCAAAAACGTATTCCTTACCAATTGTTTCAATCAACACGTCCCCTGTTACCGGGATGTAGCGAAAAAATTTTCCTTTTCCGCTGGTCGTCCAAACATGGTCATACTCACCCGTGATGGCTTTAGCGGGCGACACTTTGTAGGTCGCCGAGACTACGCTGCACTGAGTAAGTTCTGCCAGTTTGATCGAAAAACTTGGATCCACCGTGCATGCGTGAATTGCGATTTCGCATTCGCGACAAAACTTAATTTCTTTGCGTTCAATCATCGTCTCCATGACTTGCAGCGAAGCTTTGCTTCCGCTTTCATGAAATCCCAGTCCTTTTCGTTTGGTAGGAATGTCTTTTGCCAGAATCATTTTGCCTTTATTTTTATTCGTAAAACCGTGAGCTCCAATAAAAAGATTCGGAATGCATCCCCAATCTTTTGAAGCCGATTTTAATGCCGACAAAAATTGCGCGCCATTCAGACCAGATTGAGAAGTGTAGGAACGCTTCATGAGTTGAGCGTTGTTTCGAAAAACACTTTCACTTCCAAAAGAAAATCCTACCCCTTGAATTTTGGGCAGATCATGGAGCGAAGGTACCGCATCCTTTTTGAGTTGGCGTACGCTTCGGCGTTTTGTTTCAGGAATGTCTTCATTCGCAAATACTTTGAGTGAAGTCATAACGGCTAAAAAGCTAATGATTTGTGGAAGGGCGCGTATAAAAACATGCCTTCCTAGACTTTGATTTTTCATTTTCGACTCCTTTCGAAAATCAATAATTTTTAAAGACATGGAATGTGCTGCAAGAATGGGCCATGTAGTAAAAAACGGAAGAGTTTTGGAGAGTTACAGTTTATGCGCAAGCGTGGCGCAAGGGGTATAACTCACACTTCGGCTAAGTCGTGATTTTTAGTTCAGCCAGCTGCCCAAAGCTTTTGCAGTCGGGACAAACTTTGAGTCAATGCTGTGTACGCGCTTGAATTTGAAAGGAATTCTGGCGAAAAAATGTGACGATTCTATTTCTTAATCGCGACTGCAAGACCTTCACCCGTTGGAAAAATCAAACTTGCAAATTCTTCGTGCTGCGCAAGTTGCGACCAGCAATCGCTCATCCCAGTGAAATCATTTTTTGAAAAAGAATCGAGCCGTCCCTTGGGTGGAATTTTTACTGTCTCAAAACTTTGGCCAAAATAATTCATCCCACCCCAAATGTAGGCATTGTCTGCAATCAACAGACCGCCTTTGCGTAAACGGGGTAGCGCCCATTTTGTGTAAGCACCATAATTACTTTTATCAGCGTCAATAAAAACAAAATCTAAATCGCGCAGATGCTCAAGGCTTTTGAGTGTTTCAAGGGCCGCTCCGGTTTTCACTTCGATTTTGTTTGAAAGTCCATGTTTTTCAAAATGCGAGCGCGCGAGGTCGGCTCTTTTGGGATCAAGTTCAAGAGTGATAAGCTTTCCGTTTTCCGAAAGACCTTTGGCCAACCATGTGGCCGAATATCCCCCGAGTGTTCCGATTTCGATTCCCAACTTGGCGTTGGTGCTGCGAATCAGAATTTCTATTAAGCGACCTTCAAAGGGCCCTATGGAAATGGGTGGCAGGCCATCTTGCAAATTTTTCTCTAAAATTTCTTTCTGATAGGGATCTTCCTTTGCAAAATTCTTTTCAATCAAGTTGTCGAGATGAGGGCTTCGGTAGTCAAAACGATGTCCATAACCTTGATCTAGCACTGGACGAAAAGCGCGAAATTCTGGTGGACCCTTGACCATTCCTTCCGGCATCGGTGCTGAGGAAGAATGGGCTCTACGTGACTGCTCGGATTCGGTCCATTTTAAAAAAGAACTCTCATCAATCCATTCGGTGTAGGAAATAAATTGAGTCGCAGAAGGTGTGTCTGATGATTTTTTGAGTTCTTGTTTTAAAAGTCGGAAACGCATGAATCCCGGACTTTGATCCAAAAACGAAGTGCGCTCTCGCCAGCGTTTTTCAAATGCTTCTTCAAAACCTGCACCAATAGTAAATGTATTCATTGCGATGAGCATAGCGATTCCCCTTGAATCATTGTGTTTAATCTTAACCTTAGGATCTTTCCTCTAAAATGTTTAGCTTTTGCACAAAATTCACAAAACGTTCTTCAAAACTTAATAAGACAGCGGGGATTCCAGCGATTAGACTGTTGGAAGTACAGTACGTTTTTGGAGGGCTCATGCGATTTTTTTTATTATTCTTTTTAATTTTTAATTTAGGCGCCTGTCGACTGCTTGGGAATGGCGAATCAAAAATTGATGCAGGCCACACTCCAGGACTTCCACCTGACTCTGGTGCTGATCTCGGTGATTTGGAGACTGATCTTGTAGCGCCTACAGTTCAAATCGAAGAGGCTGAAGAAAGCTCGGGTCCGGCAACTGACTTTCCTATTGAATTCGAAGTTGTTTTTTCAGAAGCTATTTTGCCTGTGACATTTGTGGCAGAGGATGTAGTCCAAAGCGGAACAGCAAGTGACGTTGTATGGGAAGTTAGCCAGCCCGATGCGGATGATGCCACTCGCTTCGTGATTCGCGCAATGTCGGCTTCATCGGCAGGGACAATTGTTCCAACGTTAGCTGCGGCTGCAGTTCAAGATTTGGCGGGTAACGACAGTGTGGCGTCGCAGTCAGTGGACAACAGCGTGACCTATGCGCCACTTGCTTTGTTCTCTACAAATCTTGCTTCAACTGGTGCGGGAGTTAGTGGCGCAGCTTACGAGTTAAGTGTTGCGCTGGAAAACTGCGATGGATGCACTTATCAATGGACCAAAGATGGCTCGCCTATTTCGGGCGCCACAAACGCCTCCATGACACTTGCGCCCGCAAAGCCTTCTGACGAGGGAGACTATCAGTGCGTGGCCACAAAGGGGGCAGAAACTTACACCAGTGCCTCACACGCGCTCAGTGTTAGTGGTTTGAGTGCGGGCTGGGCTATTACGGTTGATGGCACAAATTATGGCATAGACGACGGAGCGCCTGTAGCGGGTGGAATAGGCATTCATAAAATCATTTCAGATTCAAGTGGCAATGTGTACGTGATTGGGACTTTTGGTCTTGAGGTTAAAATTGGAGGAATCACACTTACGGCAGTCTCTGGGAGCGCTGACTACAGCAGTGTTTTTGTGGCAAAGTATTTGCCCACGGGCGCTTTGAGTTGGCTACGAGGTTTTGGGACATCTGGCGACTACTATAATTATTCGGGCTTTAACTCTTCAACAGTTCTTTTAGCGCCCAACGGCACCTTGTTTTTGAATTTTGTTGCTCCTGCAGATTTCGTAGTGCTGGGTGGGGCGAGTCAGTCCTTGAGTGTGAACGGTAGTAGCTCGGGAGACTTGATTGTAGCTGCGGTTTCATCTGCGGGAGTGGTATCGTTGGCAAAAGCTGTTTCTTCATCAGATACCATTGATTCCATAGGTTCAAGTTTTGTAGTTGGCAACGATTATCTGTTAGAGGGTCGCTTTCAAAATACCCTTAGCTTCAGTGGGTCTTCCACCACCCTTACTTCTCGCGGAAGTGTTGACCGCTATATCACTCGCTGGAATGCTTCAGCTCAACTTGTATGGGCGCGAAGTCTGGGTTCAACTTCAAGTGAAACAAATTCTTCAGTCGCCGTAAACGCCACGGGAGATCGCGTAGCGATTTATCACAGTGGCGGGACAAGTACCGATTTGCTTTTAAATGGCGAGTCCACTGCCATCACAAGGACAGGTGCCGCATACGGCGGTCTGTTTATGCTAAATGCGGCAAACGGAAACTTGGTGTTTCAGCGCGCCCTGCAGGCTTCATTAGTATCGTCAGTCTCGAGTGCATTAAAATTTGCTACCGATGGTTCGGTCTGGCTTTACGGACCACAAACAACCGCCAATGTTGTGCTGAGCATAGACGGCACAAGCGATACCCTAACAAATGGCAGCGGCTACATGCTAACACTTTTGGGGTATGCAGCTGATGGAACTTACAAATGGTCAAAACGCGGCCTTGTCGGCGTCAGTTGCAGCGTAAACATAGAGGAGATTCGATTCGATGGAGCTGGTGGATTGGTTGTTGGTGGCTATATTAATGGAGGGTGTGCAGGTCTGACGTGGGATGGAGGGGCCGAACTTCCTAGAGAAGAAAGTTACAACCAATGGCTTGCTCGATACAGTCTAACAGATGGGGCATATCGTTATTCCTCTCGTGTGGTTGTGGGGAACAACACGTATATTTTGAATGCGAGTTCAGATTATAATAGTCATGGAATTCGATTGGCTACAAATTCAGGAAGCGATGGAAGTGTATATTTTTCCACAGCGACTTTCTCAGGTTCTGCAGCTTTTAAAATCACTGGACTCACCGATGACACTTTGACGTCGGACGCAGCTCTAGTGCGAATTGGACCCACGGGCAGTGCTAGCTACCTAAAAATAGGAGGGGCTAGCGGAACTACCTATATTTCTAAACCCCTCATGATGGGGAATGGAAGTGTTTGGCTTGTTGCTGATTCCACCCAAAACACATTTACTGTGAGCTCACCCACTGCAACGCTGGCAAGTTTTACAAAGCCCGCTTCTACGACTTTTGAAACTTACCTATTAAAAGTCAGTGCTGATCTTTCAAGCGTCACTGGCATTCAATTGTCTTTAACAAATGTCAATGCATATAGCTTCGGCCAATTGGCTGAAACAACCTCGGGTCACTTGGCTTGGATGGGACATCTAAGCGCCACAGCTGGTGGAGGGGCAAGCTTTCCAAGTCTAGGTACCTTAAATTCTTCTAATCGGGCAGTCTTTAGTGTACTCGTAAATCCGGCCAACCTTGGATTAAGCAATCTTCACTCGCTTAAGTCACCCGGAAACGTTTCCATATCTTGGAACTCCGCGGTGCAGACATTTTCCGGCGGCAGTTTTGTCTCGGTTTTTTCGACTGACTGCTCACTTTTACAATTTGATTCCGAAACGGCCGAATCCGTCTCTCCTTGTACCGTTGCCCCTGAATACGGCGCGAGAATTTTTAGTATTGGTCCTCTCAAATAAAAATACATCATGAAAATGTTTGGAGCAAGAATTCGAGTAGCCACTTTGGGAGGACTAACAGTCCTCAGTGCTTGCGTGCCAAATGTACAAAATGCAGGATCGACCGGCGCAAATTCTTTTCAGTTGGTGGGTACTCCCACCGTGGGCGATGACGATTTGGTTTTGCGCCTTGGTGGCACGTGTGCTGCAGAGCAAATTTTAAACTTAACTCACGAAGCCTTGCTCCAAAAATCAGTTTCGATTGCCTGTTCCGCCGATGGAGTTTTTGAACTAGAAGCCGCATTGGCTTTCAAGTATGTTGGCCAAACACTTCATTTGGCCCTGAGTCTGCAATCTCCTCCTTCCGCATCACAAAGTTTTTCGGTCAAAGTTCCTGAGGCACCCTCTACGACTCTTAGCGCAACTGTGGTGCTGTGGAGCCAAGACGCCTTAAGCAGTGAAGTTGTAGGCCTTCTTCGGTTTAACAGACCTGTTAGTGGATTTGATTCAAAAGACATTTATGTAGACTCGGGAACAAAAAGCGTCACAGGCAAAGGCAGTGACTACGAGGTAAGACTTAAGCCCGGACGAAACATAGGGACTTTAAAAATGGGACTCCTCGCGCGAGGCGCAAAGGATGCTTTTGACCAGTTAAATGAAGGATTCGAAGAAAGCGGAATTCCCTTTAACTTCACTCGTCCAACCCTCACGATGAGTGGAACAAGCTACATCAGTATGGCTTCACTTCAAGTTACACTTAATTTTAGCCATCCTGTTAGCGAGTTTGATGTGTCAGATCTCCAAATCATGAATGCTACTTCCGCGACTTTATCAGGAAGTGGAGCGACATACCTTCTTTCGCTGGTACCTGAGGCCCCTGGAGAGATTTTGGTGTCCCTTCCCGAAGCTCGGGTTAGGGATTCCTACGGAAATCCAAACTTAGCAAGCAGTTCATTTCGCTCTCACTATTTAACTGGCGGTCCGGTGGCAACTTGGACGGGTCCCTTAAAGAGCACCACCAGTCCTGTAGTTTTGGGACTTCAATTTGATCGCGAAGTCATTGGCCTTAACACTCAGGACATCCTCGCAACAAACGCAACTGTTGAAGTGTCGGGGACAGGTGCAAGCTATAACGTATGGGTTTACCCCACTGGGCAAGGACTCGTAACTCTTCTACTTCCGGAGGGCGCAGCCACAGGAGTTGATACCAATCCTACGCAGGCTACTCAAACGCGAGAACTTCTTTTTGATTCTGTTCGCCCTACCACCACATGGACTGCGCCGACTACGGCAACAGCGAGTCCTATAACATTGCAGCTAAGTTTTTCCGAGCCGGTCACGGGACTTCTAGCAGATGATTTTGTGTTAACTAACGCGCAAATCTCAGCTCTGACATCGTCAGGATTAACAACAAGCGTTTCGTTAGTTCCCACAGCACAAGGCAATGTTTCCCTACAACTTCGGGCAGGCGCAGTGATGGATGGGCATGGCAACGGAAATCTGGTATCAGCGCCTCCGGCAATTCTTTTTGATAGCGTTCGTCCGACAGCAACGTGGAGTGGATCCAGTGCCCCAACGACTTATCCTTTTGTCGTGGGATTAAATTTTTCTGAAGCAGTGACAGGCCTTACTCAGGCAGACATTCAACTCAGTGGTGGAACGTTTTCGCTCGCAGGGTCGGGGAGTTCATATTCTTTATCGGTCTCGCCTTCGGCTCCTGGTGCTACGCTGCATTTTCGTTTGGCGGAAGGGTTGGTATCGGACTCCGTGGGTTTCACAAATCTTGAAGCCGCTTTATTTACGGCGACATATTCACCCGTGGTTCCCGTACACGATATCTTAGTGACTCAAGATTCAGGCGATATGATAAAAGTCGGAATCCAATGCCAAGTCGGCAACTGTCAAAGTGTCAAATGGGGTTCGCAGTCCAATCCAGCCAGTTGGACTCATCCGGCGGTGGCATCGGTCTGGCTTTACAATTGCTCGATGGAATCTTCACGGGAGTTAACGATTTATTCTCAAGTTGTATCCGATCAAGGAGTGCCATCGGCTGTTGTTTCAAAAGCTCTCACTCTTGCTCGCCGTGATTCTTCGTTCACTGGGCTTCGTGCTTTGGGAGTTTCGATCGTGCACCCTTTATGCGAGCTTGGAATTGATACTTTGAACGCGCTCCAAACCAATTACTCAGATTATGTGAAGACGGCGTTTCAGGCCCTCGCTCCAGCGACTTTTGTTGAAGCTGATCGCGAACTTTTTTCCAGCTACTCAAGCGATGCGGACTCCGTGCGCAGTACGAGATATTTGAGCAACTGGGATTTCAGTGGAGTGATTCATTCCCCGATTCAAGGAGGCACGATGCTCACTCGAAAGCACTATGCTCACGCGACCCATTACATGCATGCCGTTAACACAGAGTTAAAACTCCATGGTCCCGACGGCGTAAGGTACCTACGAACGGTGATCTCTCAGGGCAATCTCCCAGCGACGGGCTATATTCCTGACATAGCGATTGGAAAACTTTCTGCCGATGTACCTTCTCCGATTGCAAATTACGCCATCATGGATCCGCGTATTGATGTGACAACCCAGCTTGTGGGTTCTCCGTATTTTCTTGTCGAACAAAATCGCCGAGTTTTTGTGCATAAAATAAATTCGGCCAGCAGTCGTTCGATATATGGGACCAATGATACGGGTTTACCATCCTTTATGGCAAAAACACTGGTCGGAGGGGACAGTGGAAAACCTTGTTTTCTGCCACTGGCAAATAAACTGGTCCTTATGAGTACCCACACTTTTGCGGGATACGGAAATGGTCCCTACTATGGGCAAAGCGAAAATCAGACAGGGATTCAGACCCTCCTTCAGCAATTAGGTCAGTAAAGTCATTCTTCATTTAAAACTTATAAAATCTTCTTCAAAATATAATGAAAATATTGTGACTACTCTTTTCAAATTCGAAACCAAAGACTCAGTTTTTCGACGGAATCAACGTTTTTTAGTTCGGATCTTTTGCCAGACTCATTTTTGCAACGGTGGGTTCATGTTGCACTTATTACCGACAGTTCAAATAACATGACTTTTTATGTTGATGGAATCCCTTATGGCACAAGCACATTTACGGGGAGCTTTGTTGATCCTGGCATACAAATGGCGATTGGCGCTGTGAGGAATGATTCTGGCAACTGGAATAGTTATTTTAATGGAGAATTGGATGAAATCGCCATTTGGTCTCGCGCCCTTCATGTGAACGAGCTTAAACAAATTTATCGAAGGGGCACCAATAGAATCAAATATCAAGTGCGCATATGTACGACTGCGGACTGCTCGGACAATCCCACTTGGCTGGGAGCCGATAACACGAAGGGGTCTTATTTCTCTGAGCAATACAACACTGCTCCTTTCAATTTTGAGACGAATAATTGTAGCGCTACTCATCTCATTCTTACGGGTTCTCCAAGTTTGATGTTTAGTTGCTTTACCAGCGCGCTTTCTAATCTCAGCTCGCAACAATATTTTCAATATCGCGCGGTACTAGAAAGTCATGATAATTCTACAATGTGCGACTACGGATCAGGTCCCACTTGGTGCTCGCCCGAGCTTAAGTCGGTTGAGATTAAACCTTAAATGCATTTGAGTTTGTGATAAATGACATGCTGCCTCTTAGCCCTTCCTTGACTTCCAACACATAAAGAGAAATCGTACAGGCTGTGACAAAGTACATCGTGACCGGAGCCGCAGGTTTTATTGGATCAAGAATTGTTGAGCGACTCTTGGCCGATAAAATATCGCCCTCCGATATTTTGGCAGTGGATTTGAGCGAAGAGTTATATTTAACCAGACTTTGTTCTGTAAAAGCTGCACTTTGCAAAGTGCCCTTTTTAGATTTTAAGAGTTTTGCTTCCAAATTTGCTGAAAAAACTTTGCAACCAAAAGTGATCTTCCACATGGGTGCCTGTTCTTCGACAGACGAAACTAGGCAAGATTACCTTGATGAACATAATCTCAATTATTCAAAAAAACTCTGGGAGTTATGTGTTCAAGAAAATGTAAAATTCATTTACGCAAGCTCGGGCGCTACCTATGGCGCAGGTGAGAATGGCTTTACCGATGAGCCTGATCGAATCCCATTGTTAAAACCGCTGAATTTGTACGGATGGTCGAAGCAAAATTTTGATGTATTTGTCTTGGAACAAATTCAAAAAAAATCCCAGCCCTCAGTTTGGGCTGGGCTGAAATTTTTTAATGTCTATGGACCTGGGGAATCCCATAAAAACAATCAGGCAAGCGTTGTGTTTCATGCGCGAAATCAAATTTCAAAAACTGGAAAGTTAAAACTTTTTCAAAGTCACAAAGAAGGTATTGCCGATGGCGAGCAAAAACGTGATTTTGTTTATGTGGAAGACTGTGTAGATGTGGCCATTGCTTGCATGCAAGGCTTTGTGAATTCTGGAATTTATAATGTGGGCTCAGGGCAGGCTCGTACATTCCTTGATTTAGCACGTGCCACTTTTGATGCTTTAAAGGTTCCCCGCCAGATTGAATTCATCCCCACTCCCGAGAATCTCCGGTCACATTATCAATATTACACTTGCGCTTCACTCAACCGTTTGCGTGTCGCAGGTTTTAAAAAGCCCACAACCACGCTTGAGGATGGCGTCGCGCTTTATATGAAAAATTGGGAGAACGATTAATGTCTTACAAAATTGTTGTCACAGGTGCATCGAGCGGCATTGGCCGTGCGAGTGTTTTGGAATTGGTGAAATCGGGACACGAAGTCTTGGCATTAGCAAGACGAAAGCCCGAACTCGAATCTTTGCAAAAAGAAGTTCAAGCAATCATCGGCGAATCAAAGAAGGGCTTTCCACTAAAAATTGCAACGGTTGATCTCACATCAAGCGCCTCAATAGATGAACTTTTCAAAACTCAAGAAAACTTTTTAAGTCAAACACAAGTACTCCTTAACAATGCGGGCCTTGCCTTAGGGCGCGAACCCTTTCAAGAATCTCAAATTGAAGACATCGAAAAAATGATTTCAACCAACGTCACAGCATTGTTAAAACTGACTCGAAAAATTTTGCCATCCATGATGGGCAAGAATTTTGGACATATTGTTAATCTTGGTTCCATTGCGGGCATCCAGTCATATCTTTCGGGTACTGTTTATTGCGCGACCAAGGCTGCGGTTCATATGATCACAGATTGTTTGAGACTTGATCTAGCCGGCAGTGGAATTCGAGTCTCAACTATTGCGCCAGGGCGCGTTGCCGAAACGGAATTTTCGATGGTGCGCTTTAAGGGCGACGAAGCCCGCGCTAAAAGTGTTTATGAAGGGTTTCGAGTGATGACTGCAGAGGATGTCGCGCGCACTATTGCTTGGGTCATCAATCAACCTCCGCACATCAACATTCAAGAAATTGTTTTGATGAGCACCGATCAACCAGATGCGCGCTCAGTGGTGCCGCTTAAGAACTAAGAGACATTGTAAAACTATTTGCAGATGCCGTTTTGAATATTTTTAAGGTCATTATTTTTATCCATTGTCCATGCATCAAGATCACAATGTGAATAAAGTCTTGCGACTGCTATAATTTTAAAATAGTCTTTTGATGCAACACAATCTAGGCAGAGTTTTTCAGCAGCCTTTCGGAAGTTGTCGTTTAGAGTGGTAGTTTCGTCTAAATTTTTAACTTCACTTGAAAAAATATTTCTAGTTCTACGAAACATTTGTTCGTCATTGAGGAAAGACGGTTTTTTTTCTATTTTTCGTATAGGGCTGAGGGCAGGCAGAAAAAATTTATCAAGCGTGAATTTTTCAGTTTTAAACTGCTTAAGCACATCAGACTCAAACTCGCTTTCTTCTTGTGCCTTGACAAAGCCAACCCAGTAAACGCGCTCCTTTGAAGATTGCATGGATTCATATCCAGCAAACTCAAAATTCGATACATAAGTGCCATATTCCACATGAAAAGCTTTCTCAGCAGTGTAAATGCCAGACAAAGTTGTTTTAATGTTTGATCTTTCCCGGGCCTTTTTAGCTTGTTTGGGAATCCACTCATTTGAGATGTAGGACTCTGCGAAGTCAAATAGAAGAAAGGCAGAAATCAATAGCGCAGGAATGAGGAACAAATAAATTTTAAAAAAAATCTTCAGCCGATTGGGTTCTTTTCCAACTTCAAAATCTGGCAGTTTCACAAAGTCTAACTTTTAACCGCTTGGATGTTTGCGCCCAATTTTTCATCAATAATTTTTTGCAATTCTCCGCTTTGCGCAAGTTCAGTCGTGATGTCGCAGCCCCCAATAAACTCGCCTTTAATATAAACCTGAGGAATGGTGGGCCAATTGGAATAATCTTTGATGCCTTGGCGAAGCGCTTCGTCTTCCAAAATATTTATTCCTTTGATAGGTCGGCCCAAATGTCTAAAGATCGAAACCACGCGTCCCGAAAATCCGCACATCGGAAAATCAGGAGTGCCTTTCATAAAAACCACAATGTCGTTGGCTTTAACTTCTTGATCAATCACTTTTTTTGCTTCTTCAAGTGTCATAGGGTTAGTCATATTAAAAACTCCTTAAGTGTTTTGTTTTTCCCACTCCGTGGGAGTGTAAGTTTTAAAGGTAATAGCGTGCAGAGGACCTTTTAAAAGTTCAGTCAGAGAATTCATCACTAGCCGTTGGCGATCCAGCGGGCGTTTGCCTTCAAACATTGTGCTCACCACAAAAGCTTCAAAATGGTCGCCATTACCGGTAAGATCTCTTATAAAAATTTCGGCACCAGGGACCGCGCCAATAATCGTGTTGTGGAGATCTTCAACTTTCATGAGTTATTCTCTACTCAAATTTAAAAGACTTTGCACAGAATTATACACAGCTTGCGCGTGAAGGTTTAAAGTCGCCCCTCCAGTAGGAGTTTAGGCAAGATTATTTTTCCTAACTCCACCCCAGGCTGATCGTAGGGGTTAATTTTGTGTGCGGCTCCGGTAAAACTCACAAGTTCCATATAGAGCGCAAACAATGCTCCTAAAGTAAAAGGAGAGAGTTCGCTTGCTATAATTTCGTAGGTCGGACGATGAAGGCTTACTAAAACTTGGCGAGTCGCTAGGGCTTCTGCGTTTAAGATTTCGTCAAAACTTTTCCCAAACGCAAAACTGAGATTCGAAAATTCAGCAGGGAGTTTGCTCATCACTGTTTTCTTTGCGGTGATTTGAGGCCAGTTTTCGATTCGCAAAAATCCTGTGATACCGCGATTGGGACCTTCCACTAAAAACTGCAAAAGTGAATGCTGGTCTGTTGCGCCAACTGCGGCTAAAGGGGCAGTACCAAACTCGCCCACTCCACTCACGGTTTTTCCTAAACTTTCGCCCCACAATTGCACAAACCACCCGCCAAAATCTTTTAATTTGGTGGCATACGGCATTAAAGTGTGAAGAAAAAATCCTCCCTTTTCAAGTTCAGCAAATCTCAGTCCTGCCCGAGCGATTTGAAGGGGATCTAAATGTTTGTAGCTTAAAAAATCTACAGCACCTTCCACAAGTTCAGTCACATTTATTCCAGAAAAAGCGAGAGGTAAAAGTCCCACGGGGGTGAGAACGCTGAATCGACCACCAACATCAGAGGGCACTGAGAGGGCTTTGATGCCGTAGGTATCACACCATTTTCGCAATGCTCCCGTTGAAGGATCTGTGACAGCAAAAAAATGTTTTCTGAAATCTAATCCCGCAAGCGAAAATCTTTCCAGTAAAGCAGAACATTGGGCCATTGTTTCAATCGTTCCACCGGACTTCGATATCACCAACACAGCCGTGGAATTTAACTCGCAATCTTCCAAATTCTGCTCAAAAAACACGGGATCAAGATTGTCTATAATTAAAACTTTTTTCCGTTTGTCTTTTGGTACCGACCAATCCAAAGCATTTAGTGCTGTTCTTGCCCCCAAAGCACTCCCGCCAATTCCTAATACTAAAAGTGTTTGAAATTCGTTTCGAAGTTGCTCAGCGAGTTCAGTCGACTCACTAAGACCAAATTTTTCTAAAGTGCGCTCCAAGTATCCTGAATAGAATTCCGTTTTGATATTTTCTTTTTTGAATGTGTACTTTCGTTTTTCCGCAAGCACGGCTTCAGATTTTTCAGGGTGATGTGCTTGGGCAAAGCACATTGCCTCACTCCAAAGACTCTCAAAATGAACTTTTAGTTTGCTCGACATTTTTTCAATCTCCAAGTTTAAAAATTTTTGAAATAGACTGGTGGATCTAAACTCCAGGGAAATTTCCCTTGTCCAATTCTCGACCCAAAATAACTCGCATGACTTCATTGGTACCAGCGCCGATTTCGTTAAGTTTGGCATCGCGCATGAAGCGCTCAACGGGATATTCTTTGGTATAGCCATAGCCGCCCAAAATTTGAATGCCATCCATGGCAATTTTAGTTGCACGGTGGGCGGCAAAAAGTTTTGCAGACGATCCCAGCATCAATGACAATTCAGATTTTTCATTTCGATCAAGCGAAGCCGCAGCTTCATAGGTCAAAGAACGCGCAGCCAAATATTCAGCTGTGGCATCGGCCAACATTTTTGAAACCATTTGAAAATCAATCAAGCGAGTGTCGAATTGTTTGCGGTCTTGCGCATATTTTGTGCAATAACTGATGGTGGCACGCGAAATTCCAAGCGAAATCCCTGCAATTGTGATGCGTTCAATCAGCAAATTTTTTGCCATGTGCGCAATCGATTTTCCTTCTTCACCCACTAAATTTTCGATTGGAACTTCGCAGTTTTCAAAAATCAGCTCACTGGTGGGGGACGCCCGCATCCCCAGTTTGTTTAATTTTTTTCCAACAGAAAATCCTTTAAATGATTTTTCAACTATAAAAGTCGAGATGTCTTTTTTGGAAGGACCTGTCTTAGCGTAAACCCAAAAAAAATCGGAATAAGGGCCGTTGGTGATCCACATTTTTGTGCCATTGAGTAGGTACTTGTCACCTTTTTTAACGGCCGAGAGTTTTAACCCGTAGGCATCCGAGCCCGCTGCAGGTTCAGATATCGCCATCGAGCCAATCCATTCTCCCGAACACAATTTTGGGAGATACTTGGCTTTTTGTTTTTCAGATCCATTGTGGCTTAAATTGTTTACCGCAAGGATGGAATGGGCAAGGTACGAAAGTGCCGTCGATGCACAAACGGCACCAAGCTCTTCCATTACCAATGTTGCCGACACTGCATCCATGCCGGATCCGCCAAAATCCGCGTCCGCAGTGATTCCAAGCAAACCCATCTCTCCCATTTTCTTCATAGCGCTCAAATTAAATCCCTGATTTTCATCAAGTTCTGCCGCAGTGGGAGCAATTTCGGTTTCGGCAAAGCGACGCACGGTGTCGCGAAGAGTTTTATGGGTTTCATTAAAAAATAGACTCATGCCCACTCTTTAAACCGACTTTGTGCCTAGTTCCAATGTTTCACTTTTCTTTTTTGCACTTTTTTTGCGCCCAAAATTTGGTCAAAGCTTGGGTCTCTCTGATAGGGTTTCGCGGACCATGTCGCAAAAAAACGTATTTCAATCTGTTGATCAAATGATTGGTTCCACTCCCTTGATGAGGCTCTCTAAAAGTCTCGCGCAAATTCCCGCGGGTTTTTGGCTTAAAAATAAAGTCAAAGATGCGCCCGAATTTTTTTCTCTGAAAAGCGAAGTCTATGCCAAGGTAGAATTTTTTAATCCTGGTGGATCGGTCAAAGATCGAATTGCTCGCCACATTGTCAATGAAGCCGAAAAATCGGGAGCCTTAAAAAAGGGTGGAACAGTCATCGAGGCCACCAGCGGAAACACCGGTGCAGGTTTAGCGATTATGTGCGCAAGCCGCGGTTACAAAGCTATTTTTGTGATGCCCGATAAAATGTCTGCCGAAAAAATAAATGCGCTTCGTGCCTTTGGTGCAAAAGTTGTCATCTCTCCGTCGAGCGTAGGCCCCGATCATCCAGAATATTATGTGACAGTGTCACAACGCTTAGCGCGCGAAATCCCCGGAGCTTTTCTTGCGAATCAATATTTTAATCCTCATAATCCCGAAGCTCATTATCTCAGCACCGGACCCGAAATATGGGAGCAAATGGATGGAAACATCGATGTCTTCGCTGCGGGGGTAGGAACGGGTGGAACCCTTTCAGGAACGGCAAAATTTTTAAAAGAAAAAAATCCACTGCTCAAAGTTGTGGCTGTCGATCCCAAGGGTTCGATCTACACCGATCAACTTGAGCGTGGAACTTTTGAAAAAGCACAGCCTTATCTTGTCGAAGGCGTAGGCGAAGATATGATTCCCGGCACCATGGATTTAAAAATGCCAACTGATGTAGTGACGGTTAACGATGTCGAATCTTTTTCTGCCACAAGAATGCTGGCCCAATGTGAAGGACTTCTTACTGGTGGAAGTTGTGGAACGGCTTTCATGGGGCTTGTGCAATTTTTAGCCCGACACGAAATGAATGGGGGAAAGCCATTGCGTGCGGTGGTGCTTTTGCCCGACAGTGGCAGTCGTTACCTCACAAAAGTGTTCAACACCGAGTGGCTCAAAGTGAAAAATGTTTTGAGTGAGTGGAATCAAAACACTCAATTGGGTGGCGATATTGAATATCTTCCCAGTTCTAAAAAAGTAGACGGAGTCTAAAGTCATGAGTCATTATGGAAATCCCAAAAAACGTTTAGAAAAATTTGCCGGACTCAAAATGGATTCTCTCGCCATTCATGGCGGTCAAGAACCTGATCCCATCACAGGCTCGGTGATGCCTCCTATTTATCAAACCTCGACCTATGCACAAAAATCTGCGGGCAAACCTTTTGGCGAATTCGAATATTCCCGTTCTCACAATCCTACGCGCCGAATGTTAGAGGACGCGTTGGCATTGTTGGAAGGTGGAATCTACGGTCTTGCAACGGCCTCAGGAATGAATGCCGTGACGCTTGCGACATCGCTACTCACACAGGGCGATGAAATCATTTGTTGTGATGATGTCTACGGCGGAACCTATCGAATTTTTAGCAAAGTGATGCCTCATCAGGGATTAAAAGTGAGTTTTGCGGACATGTCGAACGTTTCAAAGGACCCACAAAGTCTTTTAAAATTTTCTTCTGCAAAAACTAAAATGGTGTGGCTCGAATCTCCCACCAATCCACTGTTAAAACTTATCGATATCAAAGCCGTCGCTGAAATTTGCAAAAAAAATAATTGGCTTCTTGTCGTCGACAACACTTTTATGTCTCCCATTTTTCAACGTCCGCTTGAGCTGGGCGCCGATATTGTTCTTCATTCCATGACAAAATATATCAATGGTCATTCTGATGTCGTTGCTGGTTGTTTGGTTTTGAAGCGCGATGATTTGGCAGAAAAACTTTATTTTAATCAAAATTCTTCAGGCGCCATGTGTGGCCCTTTTGATTCGTGGCTTGTTTTGAGAAGTTTAAAAACATTGCCTACCCGAATGCGCGCCCATCAAAGTGCAGCTCAGAATTTGGCAAAATGGTTGGAAGCTCACTCGGCAGTCGAAAAAGTCATTTACCCAGGTCTTGAATCTCATCCTCATCACGCTTTAGCCAAAAAACAAATGAGCGGCTTTGGTGGAATGCTCAGTTTTTATTTAAAAGGTGATTTAGCCTATGCTCAGTCATTTTTGAGTAAAGTAAAATTGTTTACTCTGGCCGAAAGTTTGGGTGGGGTCGAAAGTTTGATCGAACATCCCGGCGTCATGACCCATGCCTCTTTGCCTGCTGAAGTCCGAGCCCAACTTGGTATCGGAGACAATTTTATTCGAGTCAGCGTTGGCCTTGAAGATTTAGAAGATCTCAAAGCAGATTTGGATCAGGCTTTTCGTAACTAACTTGGGAAGCCATTTCAGGATAATTTTTTTGAGGAGGCTATGAAAAAATATTTATTGAGTTTTGTTTTAGTATTGGTTTCAAATATCCGCGCTGAACGAAATTTTTTGTGGTCAGTCATGCCAGATTCTTCACATACCCAAGGTGGAGTCTCATTTATTCTTCATGTTGCAAATGTCTCCACTCAAAATCAGAATGTGTTGGTTAAATTTTCTGGTTTCAAATTGGCGACTTTGTTGTCTGAAAATGATGCTAGCGCGGGGGGTGTTGTGGCCTATCGTCCCTTAATCTGCAATACCTCTGCGACGCAGTGTGTTTCGAGTCGAGAGACTTTGGCAAGTGGCGGTGCTCTCAATTGGGCAATTCGGACTTCGCATCCAGCCGGCCTTCTTGATTTTCAGGTTGCACAGTTAAAAATTGAAATCAATGCACTTGAAGATCGAGGTGCGCTGGTGGCAACTATTAAAGAAAGAAACTTCAATGGAAGTGGTGATATGCGGATTCTTCTCAACGGAGGTCGCCCTTTCTGAAAAGTAGTGCCTTTAATCTTTAACGAGTGCGTACCGGAGTTTCTTCATAAGGTTGAATGATCACCCATCCTTCGCCTTCAAATTTCATTCTCACGCTTTCGCCACTTCCACGACCTAACAGTACGCTAGTGACATTGGTGTGCACGCTAAAATCCGGCTGCAAATTTGAGGACCAGGCGATGGTCGCTCCAGGGTCGGTGTAAAGTGGGATTCCTCGATTGACTTTTAATGTTAAAGGTTGCCCATGCGAGCAAAGTGCAATCACGCCTTGGCCGCGAAGCTCGACATTAAAAAGCCCAGCCGAAAGCATAGCACCAATGCGCTTGACCATTTTGATAGAATATTGAAGTGAAGATTCAAACGCGAGTAAATCATTTCCGTTTACCGTGACTGCTTGATTGTTGAGATTAAGCAATTGAATGCGTCGCGCTTTGTCTGCCAAATAAGCTCGGCCGCTACCTTCGATTTTCATTAAACTCGCACCTTCACCCGTGAAAAATTTTTTCAAAAAGTGCGCCAATCCATGTTCAAACATTCCTTCGCGCGAGTAGTTGAGTGGACCCATCGTGGCCACCATGGATCCAGCTTTTGCAAAAATTTTTGAACTTTTCATATTCAGCTCAAGCATCGAGGGAGTTTCTAAACAAAAACTGTCATTGCGATCTTCTCGTTGAGTAGTGGCTTTTAAAAAGGCGTCCACTGACATGGCTTGGGTTACGGGAAGCTGGCTTGGTGGATGGGGGGTAGTCATAATGTCATCTCCTGGCACAAAATTTAGACGAATTTTTTTCATTTTAAAATTGCATGATTTTTCTTCAACCAATCTTAACAGTTTCTTAACCAATTTTCCTATTTTTGGAGCCCTTGAGATTTGTCAAAATACTCAAAAGAGTCTACCTGGTCAGCTCTCTCGGACGTTCGCTGAATTCTTATTTTCACAGTCGGACTCAACCCTTAAATAACCATTTTAAAAACACCGATAAGATTTACAGATGACGAGAGTTAAAATTCCCCAAAAGCCAAAAAAAAATGAAGGGCAAATTCTTGTCTTAATGGCACTACTTTCCACTACATTAGTTATTTTGTTTGGGATGGTGGTTGCAATGGGCCATCTCATCCAAGCAAAAATAAATTTGCAAAACGCTGTGGATCTTGCGTCGATGGCTGGGGCTTCTCAGCAAGCGCGATTTATGAATCATTTAAGTCTTGTAAATTATCGACTCAGACAAAATTACAAATTCCAACTTTATGATTTTTACATCACCGCTTCGCGCTTTAATGCGGGTTTAAGAGCTAGCGTCAACGCAGGTGGAAACAACATCCTAGAGAGAATTAATAAAAACGAAACTGCCTTTGGAATTTGCCAACAGAGTTTTGGATTTGAAGGCAGATTCGGCGACGCCATTGTGGGGCAATCAACGGGCACGCCTACTGCGGTCGACACAGATTTTTGTCGAAACGTGCAAGGCTCAGGCGGAGCGGGTCTTACCATCCCTCCTATTGTTCCTTCACCTGTACCAAATCTCAATCCCGTGTTGATTGCAGCAAACTTAGCCATCATTAATTTAAGTCGCCAGCTCGTGGCACTTTGCCAAGGGAACTCAGGGACCAATCGGCAATATTTTCAAATCATGACCAACACACTCGACCGGCGCCAGCGTTTTCAAGTTCGAGAAATGATAAAAATCATTGATGAGTTTGACAGAGCTTTTGGCACCGGCGATACGCTGGATACCGGCCGCACTGCCGATGCGACAATGATGCGCACTCTTCGAGATAATCTTATTGGTGCAAATAAAACCGGTAACATGGAAGTTCGTTGGCTCACACCTAATGACAGCCGAGCTTTTAGAGTGGGTTCGATCACACAACTTGAAACTCGAATTTTTAACCCCACAGGAAGTGCTGGTGCCGAGTTTGAAAAATATTTTGAACGGCAAAGAGTGAATTTTACTTTTCCTTATGTCGACTTCGGAGATCGTTGCAACGTCTCGGTGCAAACTGCAACGTCAACACTTGCTACCATTATTGGAATTGCTAGGTCACGTCGAAACGGAACAGGCCCGGTCAAAATTCCTATCACTTCAGCAATTCAAGTGACGGTCACACCCAATCTTTTATTTTGGCCCACAAGTTTAACTCCAACATTAGTCGCAGTGGGTGGTGCAAAATCTTTTGGAAGTCGAATCGGCCCTCCACTAGAACTCACCAACTTCGAGGTTTCGGGATTGACAGGGCAGCGAAACGAACAATCGGTGCTTATTTTACAAGGGAATATGAGTTTTTACCCCGGAGATACTGCCCCAGGCACATCGGTGACGGGTCCACTTCCAGGAATTGGACACAAACGAATTCTACGATATTTGTTTAATGCCTTATCTAGACCAGGAAACGGGCCAGGATCTGGTACAGTTTTTCAACGTCCCAGTGCCTTAGGTTTTGGTCGCCCCGGCAACTGCACATCTCAACCCGGTCAGCAGCTTCCATTTTTGTGTTTGGCATTAGCGCCAACACTTTATGAAGGATTTTTCTTCAACGCCTATCAGTTTCCTCCTGGGCGCATTGACAGCGCATTGATTCGCGCGGCCTTTCCAAGTGATCTACGAATTCTCGTTGCCCCGGAGGATTTTGCAAACTACCGCGTGCGCTATGGCTATCCTGATCGCGACAACCCAGCCAATGCCAATCGCCAGACAGTGGTGGGTTGGCATGCGACTCCTTATATTGGTGGAAATGCAGATTTTAGATTAGCGGGTAAACCTGTTTTTTTTGCAGACACCATTAGTTCTCAATCCAGTTGGTCTCCTGACTACACTCTTCCCTTGAATGATTTAAATCCCAGTGAAGGAGAACAAGGAAGAACTCATCCAGCATCAAGACAGGGTTACGCCATCAAGCTTGTCACTATGCGGGAAATTTGTGATTTATTTGTTGAAGGTGGTAACGTTGTCCAACCCACACAATTATTACGAGACTATTGCACCGTTGGCGGTGTCAGGCAGTTATTTCACTAGGAGCGCATCATGGAACAGGGCAACGGATCATCTTCAAAAAAAGGCGACGCAAAATCTCAAGATTGGGAAAAAATTCGTCACACTGGAACCAAAACCGAGGTCGGTAGTATTAACGACACCCAAGCCCAAGCGCTTTTTCGTTACGATCCAGCTCTGATTGTGATTCAAGGTGATTTGGTGGGACGAGTTTTTCGAATTCCCGAGGGAAAAATCAACATCGGGCGACATGCGGGTTGCCATATTTCTGTCTCGCAGCGATTGGTGTCCAGTAATCACGCGGAACTCAGACGAGTTGAGCTGGGTGTGATTTTGGAAGATCTCAATTCCACCAATGGCACTTTGGTAAATGGTAATTTAGTAAAGCATCCGGTTGGACTGAAGCCTGGTGATCTGATCAAAATTGGAAACACGGTTTTCAAATACGTCGACAAAGAACTTGATGCGCAATTTAGTGAAGAACTCCACAAGCAAAGTACACGTGATGCTTTAACAAATGTTTTTAACCGTGCTTACGTGATGAAAGCGTTGGGAGCTTCAATTGAAGTCGCAAAATCTGGATTTTCGCTTTGCATTGTATTGATAGATTTGGATCACTTTAAAAAAATCAACGACACGCACGGACACGTTGCCGGAGACTTTGTTTTAAAAGAGTCTTGCAGACTACTTTTGGAAAACGTCGTGCGAAGTGATGATTCCTTGGGCCGTTATGGAGGAGAAGAATTTATCGTGGTGATGCCCGACTGCTCTCTCTCAGACGCCGCAGGTGTTGCCGAACGAATTCGAAAAACTTTAGAGTCCCATGAGTTTATTTATGAGGGTAAAAAAATTCCGGTAACAGCATCGCTTGGAGTCCTGCAGTGGCTGCCTAAATTTACAAGCCCCGAAGATTTTATTCAAAGTTGCGATGAATTACTTTACAAGAGCAAACAAAACGGCCGAAATCGGGTGAGCGGACCCACTTAAGTCGGAAAAATTATTTCCGAGCAATTTTGACACTGCCGTTTTGCGCCCACAAAGTTCTTTTTCCAAGACTGATACTTTGAACAAGGCGCGTTCCGTTGTTTTGTACAAAATCGAGACTGACCAAATTCGCATTATCAAATTTCTCTAATTGCTTTTTAATCTGAGCCGAGAGATTAGCTTCTTCCAACACGCTTTCATACAGCGCTTTGGAAAGTTTTTGTTCTTCTTTGCCTGTCGAAGTGATTCGTTTGGCTTGAACGTCCCGTCGTTTCAGTCGCAATGCTGCAAGTTGAGCTTCTAAATCTTTTTCCAGTTTACTTTCTAATTTTGCTCGTTCCGCACCAATGTGATCAATGCGACTCACCAAGCGATTTATTTCTTCGGGAGAGAGTCCCATCGAAAACGAACCCACATTCCCGAGTTGGTGAGAAGAGTTGCCATTTAAAATATTTTCCGAAACATGAACTTCCAGTAGAGTTTTTAAATCTTGTGCTTTGAGAAAAGCTTTGCCGGCTAAAGGGAGTTCGACAACATTTGTTCCAGCAGCATTTTGCTCATCCTGAGCAAAAGCAACCGGCATTGCCGAGAGACTTAAAAAAACTGCGCATCCTGCGAGTTTTTTAAATCCGACCGATTTCAAAAATCCATTTTGAATCACGTTCAACGCCCTCCGTGTAAAACGCTCTCAGCCCATCCATGGTACTGATTGCATCCTGAGGAGCCGTCCCCAGGCTTGCTTTGTTGTGCAGTAAGCGGGCCATGCTTCAAAATATGTGAAAAACTGAGTTTTTTTAAAACGTTAGGCCAAAAATACCTCGGACCCCAAAATGGCGAAGTTTTATACAGTTCGAGCCATTTTCGCTGCAAAACTTGGCCTACCTAAAAGTTTTCCAGGATTTTTTTAGTTTTAAGAATTTGGAATCACACAGCTTTTTAGGTTGAAGCCAATTTTTGCTGTGGCCACTGCAGAACTTCTAGACAGGATGTCAGGATAAAGGATAGCTAAAAGTTTATGAATTCCTTGGGGGAAATTGAAAGAAGCTTACCCAAAATCAAGGCTTTATCCAAAGAACTTGTTCATCGCATCGCTGCGGGTGAAGTTGTCGAGCGGCCATCGTCTGCACTCAAAGAACTCATCGAAAACTCCATCGATGCCGGTGCAACACGTATCAAAGTCAACGTTGTTGATGGAGGGTTTACGCTTCTCGAAATTGAAGACGATGGTTGGGGCATGAGCTTTGAAGATCTCAAAGCTGTTGCCGAACGCCACGCCACCAGTAAAATTTCTCGACTCGACGATTTAGATCACATCCTCACATTGGGTTTTAGAGGTGAGGCGCTTTCTGCTATCTCTTCTGTGGCGCGACTTGAAATCGATTCCCATCGTCGTGGAACAAATGAATCCTATAAGATGGAAGTGATTGGCGGTCATAAGGGGATCCCTTTCAAAAGCGCTCGAACAAAAGGCACCAAAATCAAAGTCGCGGAGCTTTTTTTTAATATTCCTGCTCGGCGAAAGTTCTTAAAAAAATCTTCTCTCGAAATGTCGGAGTGCGCTGATGTCCTAGAAGTTCTTGCGTTGTCACATCCAGAGGTTGCTTTCGAATGGTATCTCATTCAAGATGGCGAACTCAAATCGCAAAAATTGTTTCCTGTTTCAACTTTGGAAACACGATTTTTAAGTTTGCTAAAGCTACAAGTTCCATTGATGTCACTCGAAGCCTTAAATCCCATTCAAGGGATTCATTCGTTAAAAGTATTAGCGCTCAAAGCTCCACATTTTTCAAAGTTTAGTCGATCCGTCAGGCTTCTGGTGAATGGGAGATCTGTTTCAGACAAACGCTTGCCATTTGCCGTGCGGGAAGCCTTTTTAGGCTTAATTGAGCCAGGATTTTTTCCAAATGCTTTGGTATCAGTGAACATTGATCCCTCAATGATCGATGTGAATATCCACCCTCAGAAAAAAGAAATTCGTTGGCCCGTGGATCTATCGGTAGGTGGATTGGCATATCGATTGATTCATAGCGAATTGTCTCGCGAAACTCTCAAAACTCAGATTCAAGAACCCACCAAAAAACAAGAATCGCTTCAAAATTTTTCTTCCTTTCTTCCTCAAGAACAAATTTTTTCGAATGTCTCTCCTCAGACTGTTGCGAGGGTCAAGCACAGTCAAGAAAACACTTCCACTTTAAAGCTCCCTCAGTCCATCAACGATGATTCTTTTTTTGAAGAAATTTTAAGTCTTCACAAAACTCCAGAATCGCCAGTTAATTTTCAATTTTCTTCACTCAAAGTCATTGGCGAATGTGGTGCAACTTGGATTCTTTGCGAGTCCCCAGATGGTTTAATTGTTATTGATCAGCATGCGGCGCATGAGCGTGTTCAGTTTGAGAAATTTTTGCATTCGGATTCGTTGATTAGAAGCAAACCCTTGCTGTTTCCTTTGAACATTACGCTTCCGCTTGGAATTGAAAAAAATGATTTAGGTTTAGTTCCTTTGCTTGAAGCCACCGGTTTCGAAATCGATGATTCTTTTCAGGACTCAAGTTTGATAAGTTTTATCGCTGTGCCCGAACTCGATCGGAACGTTTCGTGGAAGGATTTTTTTGAGTCGCTTTTTGAAAGAGTAAAAAATCAAGAATCCTTGGAAGCAATATTACATTCATTAAAAGTAAAAGTGGCAAGTTCACTGGCGTGTCATGGAAGTGTAAGACGAGGCCAGCGATTAGCTCCCGAACAAATCAAAGCATTACTTTTAGAAATGGACCAAGTTCAGTGGGGGGGACTGTGTCCACATGGGCGTCCCGTGTGGCAGCTATTGAGCCACAACTCATTGGAAGAAATATTCCATCGCAGTTAGCAATCAGGCTCGACTGAAAAATATGCAAAAAAATTCTCCAGACGCCAAAATCCCCTTTATTGAAAAAATTTCTGATTGGGAAGGTCATGGAGTGCTTTCGATTTTAGGTTCAACAGGGTCCGGAAAAACCTCCACCGCCCTCGACTGGGTACGTACCAAATTTTCAAACGACTTAAAATTCCCACTTTTGGTGAGTGTGGACACGGTGGCGCTTTACAAGGGATTCGACATTGGATCCGCAAAAGTTATTGGCTCCAATCGAAGTGATTTTGATTGGATAGGAATTGACCTTTTTGCCGGAACCGACAAAGTAGCGGTCAGTGATTTTGTCGATGCAGTCAAAGATAAAATTATCACTGCTCTACATTCCAATCGTCCGGTGATTTGTGTCGGTGGATCACATTTTTACGAGAGAGCTTTGATTGAAGGCCAATCGCTAGGTCAGGCGTCAGATTTGGAATTTCAAGAATCACTCAAAAAATACAAAGATAGCGAACTCAGCGAAAGGCTATATAAACTAGACGCACGCTTTCAAACCATTGCACATCCAAACGATCGCTATCGACTTTGCCGCTACTTGGATTTGGCTGAACTACAAAAAATCTCATTTGAGCAGTTGATGAGCGAAAAAATTGGGGGCTTAGTTCAGGAACATTCTCAAATCTCCATCACCCGTTTGGCATTGGGGTTAAATGCCCTCAACTCCGAATATGAACATGGACTGGCTTTAAGAATTCACGAAATGTTCAAATTGGGATGGATTGAGGAAGTTAAAACTTTGCTGTCCAATGGCATCCCATCTTCAGCTCCCGCATTTCAAAGTGTTGGATATCGTGAAATCATAGATTTTCTCGAATCAAAAATATCGGCAAAAGAATTACCTGAAGAAATCCTTATTTCTCATCGCCAACTTGCAAAAAAGCAAAGAACTTGGATACGGGGGATGATGAGGCGATCAACGAACGGGAATTCTTTCGACTGAGATAATTCCCTTAATTCCTTCCAACTCGCGAATGCATTTTACAAGTTGGTCCTTTGTTTTTACTTGAAGATCAAAAATACCTGTCGCTTTTTTATCGGCATTCACTCGAATATTTAAACTTTTAATGTTGATACCGTGACTCGAAATCACTCGGGACATATCATTGAGCAAGCCTTGCTCGTCCTGCACGAGAACTTTTATCCGAATATCGCGAGTCATGCGATCCGCTTCACTTGCCCAAGAGACATCAATCAAGCGATCGGTGTTCAGATCCAAAACCCTAGCACATCCCAGTTTGTGGACAGTCACTCCTCGCCCACGCGAGATAAAACCTACAATCTCATCTCCAGGTAGGGGATTGCAGCAACGGCCCATGCGTACCAAGAGATCGTCCATTCCGTGAATACGCACCACATTCTTTTTTACCGAAGTGCCAAATTGATTTTGGGCATTCTTAATGATTCGGCTAAAGCCTGCGTCGTTATCGACATCTTCTTTTTCAGTCGAAGATTCCGCAGTTGATTTAAGATCAGGAAAAAAGTGGTGCAGGATTTTATCCAACGGCGCTTTGCCATAGCCAATGCCAATCAACATTTCGTCGTAGCTTGCCCAGCCCAATTCTTGTGGTTTCTTTTCAATTTCTTTTGATTTTTCAAATTTCGGCAACGATTGGCCAAATCGTCTAAACTCACGGTCCAATAAATCACGTCCCAAAATTTTCGAACGTTCTCGTTCTTCAGATTTTATGTATTGACGAATTTTAGCTTTTGCTCGAGAGGATTTAACAATTTTCAACCAATCTTTACTTGGCTTTTGAGTTTGGCTTGAAATAATTTCCACGGTGTCGCCGCTGCGAAGTTTGTGTTTTAAAGGTACCATCCGACCGTTGACCTTTGCGCCAACGCATTTATTTCCTAAATCAGTATGAACGGCATAGGCAAAATCAAGTGGTGTTGATCCCAGCGGAAACTCACGAAGTTCGCCTTTTGGAGTGAAGACATAAATATCACCTTCAAAAAGATCGAGTTTTACAGATTCCAAAAACTCAGACGGATCATGCAAACTTTCTTGAGCCTCTACCAATTGTCTTAGCCAATGAAACTTTAAGGAATCCTTTTGACTCAGTTTTCCTTCTTTGTACTCCCAGTGTGCTGCGATGCCACCTTCAGCCGTTCGATGCATATCATCGGTTCGAATTTGCACTTCTAAGCGCTCACCAAAGGGGCCGATCACTGTGGTGTGAAGCGACTGGTACATATTGTTTTTTGGCATAGCAATGTAGTCTTTAAAACGCCCTGGAACCGGTTTAAAAAACATGTGGACGATACCCAATGCTTCGTAACATTCTTGAACGGAGTTGGTCACAATTCGAAATGCAATCAGGTCATTAACTTCTTCAAAATCTACCCCGCGCGCTTCCATTTTTTTGTAGATCGAATAAAAATGTTTCGATCGCCCCGCAATTTTTACGCGAATTCCATACTCCAAAAGTTTTTCTTGAAAAATCTTTGTGACTTTTTCAATGTACTCGGCACGCTCGGTTTTCTTTTTTGAAACCAGTTTAGCAATTTTATAGTAAATTTCAGGATGCAAATACCTTAAACAAAGATCTTCAAGCTCCACCTTCATCCACGAAATCCCCAATCGGTTGGCCAAAGGCGCATAAATATCTAGGGTTTCTTGCGCAATGATCATTTGTTTTTTCGGAGATAAAAATTCTAAGGTCCGCATGTTGTGGGTGCGGTCCGCAAGTTTGACTAAAATTACTCGCAAATCTTTGGCCATCGCCAAAATCATTTTTCTAAAATTTTCTGCCTGCTTTTCGTGACTCGATTTAAAACTGATGGCCGAGATTTTCGTTACGCCATCAACCAATTGAGCAATTTCAGCGCCGAATTGTTTTTGAACCTCTTCTAAAGTTGTCGCAGTGTCTTCAACTGTGTCGTGTAGAAGACCGGTAACAATACTCGCAACATCCATTTTCATTTGTGCAAGTACACCCGAAACGGCTAGGGGATGAATGATATACGGCTCACCACTTTGCCTTTTTTGTCCTTGGTGAAGTTGAACCGAAAAATCATGAGCCTTTTTTATCAGTCCAACATCGGCTTCTTGAAAATAAGATTGAACCAATTGCGAGAGCTTTTCTACACTGTCTACATGTACGTCGTCTTTTGCGCTTTCTTGCGCAGGAACAGGCTTGGACTCTTGGCTCATGTGTTCGTCAATCGCTTGCGTACAATCGATTCAATTTCTAAGGCTGCACGATCCAGGCGATCATTGAGCACCTGATAGTCAAACTCATTGGACTCGGCCATTTCTTTCCGTGCGTTTTCTAAGCGTCGACGGATATCATTGTCCGATTCGGTCCCACGTTTGCGCAATCTTGTTTCAAGAATGTCAAAATCGGGAGGACTTACAAAAATGGTAATGGCTTCAGGAAAAGATTTTTTTATGGATTTTGCGCCTTGAACATCAATAGTCAAAAACAATAGCTCTCCTTTATCGAGAGCTGATTTCACAATAGCTTTGCTGGTTCCGTACCGATGCCCATGAACATTTGCCCATTCGGCAAAACCTTCGGTGTTCAAAATAAAATCAAAATCTTTGTCGCCCACAAAATGATAATCTTGCTCTGGAATCTCAGTAGGTCTTGCGGGTCTCGTTGTGGTGCTGATGGATCTTTTTGATTGGGGAAAACGGCTGATCAATTCGTTGGCAAGAGTTGTTTTGCCACCTCCGCTAGGTGCGGAGATCACTACTAAAAGTCCGTTCGTTGTTCCCATTAATTGAGAATATCACAAAGATTCGAGCTTTTCGTAGACGCAATTTGGGACTTTAAAAATTTAGATTCAGCTTTTGCTTCTAAAGGGAGTTGATTTCTTGACCCACCAGACGTTCAGCCAAAGTTTCATGCGCCACTGCCGACAAAACAACGTGATTAGAGTCTAGAAATATGACGCTCTTAACTTTTCGACCCTTTGTCGCATCGATAACGCGTTGTGCCTTTTCTAGCTCAGAGCAATGCCTTCTCATGGGATCTGAGTCATATGCCACTATAGAAATCACTCTTTGTTTAGGAACCACGTTTCCAAATCCCGCATCTAAAATTTGTGAGCTTTTGTTTTGGGCAATTTGACTCATTTTGTCCTCTTAAGTGAGACTTTTCTTTGAATCAAAACAATTCTCTTTGCCGCAGACAGTTTGTAAAATTCATTCGCTGCATTCAATCTCTTGAAATCAAAGATATATTTCTACGAATTTAAGAAAAATGTTTCAGTTATACGAACTCAAACGTTGTGCGAAGATATTCCAAGCAACAGTTAATGCAATCATTAAAGTCAGCGTTCAATAATATAGTTAGACGAGGTTTAAAGATTGTTCCCTAATCTTTTCCAATGCCAATTTTGCTTCAACCACATTTTGCGAAACTTCTAAATTTTGTATTTTGTTTCCTAAAGTGGTCCATTCCCGATGAAGTTCCTGCAACAAAAATTCGAGACGTTTGCCCACATGATCCTGAGAAGGTGATTCGAGTTGAGTTCTCAAGGTTTTTAGATGCCCTTCGATTCGACTCAGTTCTTCAGCAACATCTTTTTTCTCAGCCAAAACCAACACTTCTTGTAAAATTCGCTCTTCGCTTGGGCCCTGAATTTTTAAATCATCAGAAGCTTTGGCAATGCGTTCTCGGTAAGAGCCTTCCCAGTCTTTGCGAATTTGGGGATAAAGTTTGTGGATCTCGAGATGAAGTTTTTCAAGTGCTCCGGTGTACTCTAAAAGGACATTTTGTGTCTGTGCTCCCTCGAATTCTCGGACAGTGTTCAAACTTG
>Ga0247843_1000259_pt1:37500-125542 | contig 125542 bp, 112 predicted proteins | sample LaCruzMarch2017__FD_192420 | JGI IMG/M metagenome (GOLD analysis project Ga0247843, IMG submission 192420) | Freshwater microbial communities from meromictic Lake La Cruz, Castile-La Mancha, Spain - LaCruzMarch2017_8m | ecosystem: Environmental > Aquatic > Freshwater > Lake...
TCCATTGTCGAGAGGGAAAGAGCCCGGATCGTCAGCTAAGGTCCCTAAATCAATACTAAGTGGGAAACGTTGTGGATCGACTTAGACAGCCAGGAGGTTGGCTTAGAAGCAGCCATCCTTTAAAGAAAGCGTAATAGCTCACTGGTCAAGTTAATCTGCGCGGAAAGCGTAACGGGGCTAAAGTATTGTACCAAAGCTACGGGTGTCACGTATGTGACGCGGTAGAGGAGCATTCTGTTGTAGGTAGAAGCGCGATCGAGAGAACGCGTGGACAAAACAGAAGAGATTATGCCGGCATGAGTAGCGATAAATCAGGTGAAAAACCTGATCGCCGTAAAACCAAGGGTTCCTGGGGAAGGTTCATCCTCCCAGGGTTAGTCAGAACCTAAGTTGAGGCCGAAAGGCGTAGACGATGGAAAGCAGGTTAATATTCCTGCACTTATCTAGTGGAGCGAAGGGGGGACGCAACAAAGCATATGAGACTCCCGTTGGATGGAGTTGAGTCCGCGTAGGAGGCTCGGTAGGCAAATCCGCCGAGCATTCTCTGAGACGGAGGACGAGTGGCCTAGCCACGTAAGTCATAAGGCTCAGTTGCCGAGAAAAGCCTCGTAGTATTGAAGCTAGAAATCTGTACCGTAAACCGACACAGGTGGTTGAGGAGAATATCCTAAGGCGCTTGAGATAACTCTGGTTAAGGAACTCTGCAAGCTAGCACCGTAACTTCGGAAGAAGGTGTGCCTAATTTGTCTAGTGTCCTCGCGATATGAAACCAATTTAGGTCGCAGTGAAATGGGGGTAGCGACTGTTTACCAAAAACACAGGGCTCTGCTAAGTCAAAAGACGAAGTATAGGGTCTGACGCCTGCCCGGTGCCGGAAGGTTAAGAAGAGAAGTCAACGCAAGTGAAGCTTCGAATTGAAGCCCCGGTAAACGGCGGCCGTAACTATAACGGTCCTAAGGTAGCGAAATTCCTTGTCGGGTAAGTTCCGACCTGCACGAAAGGCGTAACGACTTCCCCACTGTCTCGACCAGGGACTCAGCGAAATTGAATTAACTGTGCAAATGCAGCTTACCCGCGGCAAGACGGAAAGACCCTATGAACCTTTACTATAACTTGGCCCTGAAACCCGGATTACTCTGTGTAGCATAGGTGGGAGACTTTGAAGCTTTGGCGCTAGCCAGAGTGGAGTCACCTCTGAAATACCACCCTGAGTTGTCTGTGTTTCTAACACCGTTCTCTAATCGAGGACGTGGACACGGTCTGGTGGGTAGTTTGACTGGGGCGGTCGCCTCCCAAAATGTAACGGAGGCGCACAAAGGTTCCCTCAGCCTGGACGGAAATCAGGCGAAGAGTGTATAGGCACAAGGGAGCTTGACTGTGAGACTAACAAGTCGAGCAGGTGCGAAAGCAGGTCTAAGTGATCCGGTGGTTTCGAATGGAAGAGCCATCGCTCAACGGATAAAAGGTACTCTAGGGATAACAGGCTTATCCCGCCCAAGAGTTCACATCGACGGCGGGGTTTGGCACCTCGATGTCGACTCATCACATCCTGGGGCTGTAGTAGGTCCCAAGGGTTGGGCTGTTCGCCCATTAAAGTGGTACGCGAGTTGGGTTCAGAACGTCGTGAGACAGTTCGGTCCCTATCTGTCGTGGGCGCAGGAGATTTGAGAGGATCTGTCCTTAGTACGAGAGGACCGGGATGGACGAACCTCTGGTGCTCCAGCTGTTCCGCCAGGGGCATTGCTGGGTAGCTAAGTTCGGAGCAGATAACCGCTGAAAGCATCTAAGTGGGAAACTGACCTCGAGATAATATCTCCCAAGGGGTTAACCCTTGTAAGAGCCGTTCTAGACCAGGACGTTGATAGGTTGGGTGTGTAAGTACGGTGACGTATTCAGCTGACCAATACTAATCGCTCGATTGGCTTGCTATTGATTCTTTTGTTTGAGGTAAGTCACAGGCTTTAGTCTGCGACTTACGAGCTTCAGCATTACGTATTAGTGGCAAAATGAACCAGATTTAAATGTATATAAAATTAATCCTAATAGAACTAAATTTAAGGTACTTGATTTCAAACTGCGGTTTGTGATAGGTATCCAATCACTAAAATTATCTTCGAAATAATCCGTTCGCGAGAACGGTACATTTTGGGGTGTCCATAGAGCGAGGGAAACACCGGATCCCATTCCGAACTCCGAAGTTAAGCCTCGCATCGGCAATGGTATTGCAGGGTAGACCTTGTGAGAGAGTAGCACGATGCCCCTTTTTTTTTTAGAAACCCGAATGAGTCGAAAGATTCATTCGGGTTTCGCTTTTTTTGGACCAAAATATTCTTGTCTGAGTCTGAGCAATCTACTTCTAGGTCAATTTTATGGCTTTTAATTATTTTATCTCACAGATAAACTCAGTTTAATGAAACCTATTGAACTCGGGTTAGCACTTTTTTTTGGATTAGCATTTTGTCAATCTTCGTCTGCTGACGGAATTTTTCGAAGCAAGGCCAAAAAGACTTCGAGTCACTCATCACCAGTGAATATTGAAGATCAAGGTGCGGCAAGCGTTGAATATTCTTGCTCAAGTCGCGATCCTATTCTGGGTCAATCTGCCGTTGGCGGAGGATCTGTCAGCGTGAAAATTAGTTTAGAAAGTTGCGTCGCCAAGGTTTTAAGGCTTCGACTTAGAGCCGAGCACCCAGTGGAAGAGGCAACTTTAAAAGCTACAGAAAATTTTGCGAGCGGTAAACCTATCTGTGATCGCTTAGCTGGAAGTGGATGGGTTTTTGATATTAGTGATGACATGGGTCCACCGAAAGTTGGAATGTTGTATCAATTGGACCCAGTTTCTAAGCAGATTTCCCAAGCTAGCATGTGTGTTGAAAAGAAGTAAGTTTATAGATTCATTAGGGTTTCGCTTTTTTAACTGACAAAATTATTCACTTTAGGATCTTAAATGTTCATGTGAATTTTATAAAATAGGCCACCGTACAATTGATAAAATAATTAAATTTTAAAAGGGCCTTCCGGAATTAATATGGATGGTATGGATGTGCTCATTACTTTGCTCTTCGACGAGCGAACATGAAGCTACTATAGCCCCTCGATCTTCTTGAACTTTTACTTTGAGGAAATAAGGCCGCAATGAGGAGTCGTCTTCGGGCCAGTTACTGATTTGCCTTGTTTGCCAAGGATTCAGTGTAAAACTTCGCGGCTGAAATAGATTTGTTCCTAAATTCGGTGTTCTTTCATTATGAATTTTAGTCGAGCCAGCACTGATATTTGGAACTGCGATTTTGTCAGAGACGAATGTCTCTACCGTGATTGATTGGGATATTTTACTTTGATTGAGAAATCCGCATCGTACAGAAGGTCGATTGATAGTTTCAGTGGTCCAAGGGTATAGACTCACAACTTGGACCCTTTCTGAATGTGAATTTTCAAAGCAAACTAGACCAATCAACACAAATGAGAGTCCAAAGAATGACATTTGCTGAGTGGGTGAGTTTGTTTTCGAAGATTTTAGCATCGCTAAATTGTACTGTAGTTTTGTAAAAATGCCATGTTGGGCCTTGGGAGCGATAGTTCTCTTTCCCTTTATTATGGAAGTTCGTAATTTGCCATCAATTGGAAAGCTGAGATTTTAAGGAAGCTATGTTAGACCCTGCGATATGAGTTTTTCTTGGCCAAAATCTGAACTTTCATCTGATCTTACCCGTAAAGCGATTCGCCAAAGTGTTTTGGAATCAATTCACTTAGCAAAATCGGGACATCCCGGGGGATCACTTTCATTAGTTGAAATTTTGTGCGCGATTTTTGATGGATCTTTTGCGCATGATCAAAGAAATCCTGAGTGGAAAGAAAGAGATCGATTTGTACTTTCAAAAGGGCACGGAGTTCCAGCTTTGTATGCGGTTTATAGTCAGCTTGGTTATTTTGAAGCCAACGAAATGAAGGGTCTTCGAAAACTTGGCCATTTTTTACAAGGCCATCCTGATAGAGACAAATTTAAATTGATGGAAGCTTCTACAGGGTCACTGGGCCAAGGAGTTTCAGTTGCACTTGGACTTGCGCTAGCTTTGCGAGTGCAATTTGAACGAGGCGATTTGAAGCGTCTGCCTCGAGTGTATTGCATTGTTGGAGACGGGGAAATGCAAGAGGGCCAAGTTTGGGAATGTTTAATGGCTGCTGGAAAATACAAAGCTGGGAATTTGATTTTTGTTTTAGATAGAAACATGGGGCAAATCGATGGCTCCACGGAAGAAGTGATGCCTTTAAATCCGCTAGATGAAAAATTGCGAGCCTTTAATTTAAATGTTCAGACAGTGGACGGGCATGACACTTCAGCATTGAAAAAATATTTTTCAGCAATTGAAGTGACACCAAATGCGAAGTCACATTTTTTGATTGCGAATACAGTGAAGGGCAAAGGTGTTTCGTTTATGGAACATCAAGCAAAATGGCATGGATCTGCGCCAGACAAAGATCAGCTTTCGAAAGCATTAATTGAAATTTTAGGGCACGATTCTTCGAATTCTCCTTTTGGAACTTTGGTAGGGTAAAAGTATGGCAGATTTTTATAAAAATAAAATTTTTGATTTTGCGGCCAAATCGAAGGCAACTCGATTATCTTTTGGCGAAGAACTTGCGAAATTGGGTGAGACAAATAAATCCATAGTGGCTCTTGATGCCGATTTAGCGAAATCAACAAGAACGGATTTGTTTGCTGCGAAATTTCCAGAGCGCTTTTTTGACATGGGAATTGCAGAAGCAAATATGATTGGAACAGCTGCGGGAATGGCCAACGCAGGGATGATTCCTTTTTGTGCGAGCTTTGGATGTTTTCTTACAGGACGCTTTGATCAGATCCGCATGAGCGTATCTTTTACAGGCGCTAATGTTCGTTTAGTAGGAACTCACTCTGGTGTGGGAATTGGCGAAGACGGACATTCCCAAATGGCTCTAGAAGATTTGGGACTGATGCGTGCCCTACCGAATATGACAGTTTTTCAACCTGCGGATGACAGCGATACCCGAAATTTTATTGGGTGGAGTCTGCTAAATCATGGACCCTGTTACCTGCGATTGACGAGGCAAAATATGCCCGTCATCAAAACGGATGAGTCTTACAAATTTCAAGTGGGACAATGGCAGGTCCTTTCACATTTTCAAGCTGACACAAAAATCGTCATACTCGCAAGTGGTGGAGCATTGCCTGCTGCAGTCGAAGCTGCCGATATTTTGAGTGAAAATATTGTAGGCCCCATCGGAATTGTGAACGCTAATTGGATTCAGCCAATTGACGCTAAGTATTTAACTCAGGTCTTGGGTCTAAAGCCAAAGCTCGTGGTGACGGTGGAAGATCACTATAGAAATGGCGGATTAGGTTCGGCAGTTGCAGAATTTTTTTCGGGCTTCGAAAATACACCTAAGCTTTTGCGCATTGGAGTGGAAGGCTTTGGCCAATCGGGATCTCCAGAAGATAATTATCAACACTATGGTTTTACTGGACCTGCGATTTCGAAGAAAATTTTGAGTGAGCTTTAGTATTCAAAAAAAAGAATTGGAAAATTTTCGATTTAAAACTTTGTTCATCGCTAGGATTATTTTTTGGTTGTTCCGTTTATTGAAATCAAGTTGGCGGAAGCACGAAGCCAAGTTTCCAGATCTCATCGAAAAAAGATTAAACGATAGAAAACCCGTTTTAGTGGCCCATTGGCATGAAGACGAGTGGGCGTTGTTGGGCGTGTGGGCAAATAAAGGCGCACATACATTGGTTTCCGTGAGTGAAGATGGTGGAGTCATGACCCGATTTTTGGAACTTTTTGGATGGAGAGTTTCGCGAGGTTCAAGTTCAAAGAGAGGGGCAGTTGGGCTTTTGTCTTTGATAAAATCAGTGAAGAAATCAGAATATCCTTTGGTAACCATGGCGGTGGATGGACCAAGAGGTCCGAGACGAAGAGCGAAGCTTGGGGTTTTAAAAATGGCCGCAGCACTTGATGCTCCGGTATTGGTGATGGCGGCTGCTACTTCCAAAAGAATTGTGTTCAAAAAGTCTTGGTCACACGCTTTTTTACCTTTGCCGTTTGCTCGGCTGAACGTGGTGTATCCCAATTTTTTGACGGCAGAAGAGATCCAAATTGCATTTGAGCGAGATGATACTGCCGAGTTAGTTTACAAATTAGAAGAATATTTAAAATCTGCCAAAAAGCTGGCTGCTGAATCACTCCTCACCTGAGGTTCTTTAGCTGTAGAATAGAGGGGAATGAGAATTTCCTCTTTTGCATTTTTGGGGTCCTTTGCATTTTTTGCTGTTGCGATTTCGAAAGCAAATGAAAATTTAGAATCTCGAGATTTTCATTCGGAAAAATATTTAGCGAATTCACAAAAAGAGTACTTAACCTTACCGCAAAAAGTGACTTTAAAAGTCGAGCAAAGTGACATTGATTCAGTAGATTTGGGACCTTGGAGTTTGGATGAGAAGATTGGTCAACTTCTTTTAATTGGCTACCGATCACACGAACAAGTGTTTCGCATCCAACCAGCGGGACTTGTTTTTTTTTCCTGGAGTTTGAAAGATGCCGAACAAACACAAAGCCTGATTACAGAAATTCAGGAGGTCCATGAAAAGAAAGAAAAGGCACCCTTGTTTTTGGCGACTGACCATGAAGGTGGGCGAGTGCTCCGGATTAAGAAAGGCATTACTCAATTCCCGGATGCAGCGGCAGTAGGAAGTTTGAGAAATCCAGAAGCATCATTTGCCGTAGGGCGGGCCATGGGACTTGAACTCAGTGCATTGGGATTTAACATGAACTTAGCCCCCGTTTTAGATCTAGGAAATGCGCGTAGTTTTTTGGCCAACAGGGTTTGGGGTGACGATCCTTCGCGGGTGCGAGATTCGACCGTTCCCTTTGTTCAAGGGCTTTTTTCGAGTCGAGTTTTGGGAGTAGCAAAGCACTTTCCTGGACACGGAGGGACATCGGAAGATTCTCATTTTTCGTTGCCCAAAATTTTAAAAAGTGAAAAGGAACTTTGGACCCAAGATTTGTTGCCCTTTCAAGCTGCAGTCGAAAATGGTGTATCAGCAGTCATGACCGCTCATGTTGAGATTCCCTCTATTGATCGAGGGCCAGCAAGCTTGTCGAAAAAATTTATAACAGAAATTTTGAGAGAAAAAATTGGATTCAATGGATTGGTCATTACAGATGATTTGGAAATGGGTGGTGTTGCAAAACAACTGGGTTTTACGCCACAAGACCTTGCACTAAAAGCACTAAAGGCCGGTTCGGATCTCATCTTGATTGTATGGTCTCAAGAGTTGCAGAACAAAGTTGTGAAAAGAGTTCAGCTTGCGCTTGAAAAAGGTGAGATCACTCAAGAATGGTTGGATATAAAAGTTAAAAAAATTGTGGCCTTCAAAAATAAATTTCTAGGAAATAGAGTTTTTCAAAATCCATATTGGAAAGACAATTTGAGACGAAAAGAAAATTTGGATTTAGCTGAAAAAGTTGTAGATGAGGCGATACACTGGAATGCAGGGAATGAAAAATTACTTTTGGAAAATTTTGATTCAAAACTCGCACAATCATGGAAAGTCCTTTTGCCAAGCCGAGAGTGGAGAGTTAAGTGGATGTCTTTAAGGCCCCAAGACAAAGTCTATGTTTTGTCAAAAAAAGCAGATTCTACGGTGATCAAAAATTATATGAGGGATATTGAAGAAGCTATGAGATTGAGTGTCCCTTTAGTCCTTGTGACTCCGCCCAGAGCTTTGGGTAGTGAGGAACTCTTTCAGGCATTGAGAGTGCGTTTGGGAGCTCTTATCAGAAAGAAAGAGCTTAGGTCTCCAGTGTTATGGGCGCATCAAGGTGCCACACCTATAAAGATCAATCCCAAAACAAAAAGGGACCTCCCCATGGGAATCCTGAGCCTTCACAGTGGAAGTCTTGCAACATTGAATAGCCTCATGAGTAGATTGATCAACGAAAAAAAGGAGAGTGATGGCTATCGCTTTTCGATTGATACGGCTTTAATGGAGTAACTAAATGGAACTGGGCGGATCTGAGATGATTCTCATCTTTTTTATTGCTCTCGTCGTACTTGGTCCGGATGAACTGGTTAGGTACGCAGTCAAAGGTGGACGAGCTGTTGCAAAACTGCGCACCCAATTTGAAAATTTCAAAACCATGACTCAGGAAGAATTATTGAAAAGAGCCGATACTGCAGAGCTTAAGGAGCTAACAGAATTGAATCGAGATTTGAAGAATCTTGGTAACGATTTGCAAAAAACCACCCAAAATTATTTAGACACAAATATTTTAAAAAAAGGTGTACCTGAGAGTCACTCGGATTCTTCCTCCGATGATGTTGTGGAATCCGATGCTGCTAGTCGGCCATTGGAAGTGAAAACTGAGTTTGAGATTGAAACTGAGCTCCTGATGATGAGGCACAATAAAAAGTCATGAGCGTAGAACCTAAACAGCCATTTATGGAACATTTGGATGAGCTGCTATTACGGTTACGAAAAAGTTTTATGTTTCTTGTTTTTGGTTTCGTGATTGGATACGCCCTGAGTGAATATTTTATAAATGTTTTAAGTTCGCTCGTAAAACAAATACCATATTTACCCGCAAGTTCGCCTCTTCCCAAAATCATGTCTACAGGTCCCTTTGAAATATTTTGGGTACACATTCGAGTTTCAATGGTCCTAGGTGCGTTTATCGCATTTCCATTAGTGGCATGGGAAGTTTCGAAATTTGTTTCGCCAGGTTTAAAAGATGCCGAGCGGAGTCGCGTGCGCTTTTTGTTTTTTTCAATATACGGAACATTTTTGCTGGGTATTTTTCTTGGATACCAATGGGTTTTGCCAGCCGTATTGTCGGCAATCGTGCGATTCAATCATAATCCCGACATCTCGAATCTTTGGACGCTTTCCACTTATGTGAATAACAGCCTCGGAGTTTTGATAGTCACCGCATTGCTCATCCAGCTCCCCGTCATAATGACTCACCTTTCTGCATGGGGTTGGGTCCAAGCGAAAACTTGGGGGCGAGTGAGACGACAGGCTATTGTGGTGAATGCTGTGGTATCTGGAATTTTGAGTCCTCCGGATATTCAAAGTATGATTGCGATGATGGTGCCGGTACATTTGTTGTACGAAGCTGGAATCATTTTCTCGAAAATAGCAGAATGGATGAATAACGGTGGTAAAAAAAATGATGAAAAAGTATAAATTTTTTGGTTTGCAGATTTCTTTTTTTTCTTTGATGGGTCTAATTTTTGTGAGCTCCTGCTCGCCAAAAAAGTCTGACACGCCGTTGTCTCAGGCTTCAGCCGAAGTGCCAATTACTATCGGAGTGCAGCCAAACGAGAGCGCAAAGGACTTGAGTGAATTGCAAAGTGTACTCTCACAAAAAATGAACCGAAAAATTGAATTTTACAAACCCACCGACTATGGCCAGTTGGTTGAGGCTTTTTCGCAGAAAAAAATTGAATTCGCCTTTATGACGGGCTTAGTTTTTATTGAGGCCGAAAAAACTTCTGAAGCGAAAGCCTTGTTGAAAAAAGTTTATGGAAAAAATGAGTTTTACTATAGTGCGATTATCGTCAATTCGAAATCCAAGTTTAGAAAACTGAGTGATCTCAAAGGGAAGAAATTTGGATTCGTTGATCCTAAATCTACGAGTGGTTATTTGTACCCTCGAGTTATGTTGCGCAAATCTGGCCTAGATGCTGGTGAGGGTTTGATTCCGTCCGAAAAAGTTTTGAGTTCAGAATTTTTTGGCACTCACGAAAAAGCTGTTGCCGCATTGGTGGAAGGAAAAGTTGATGCCGTTAGCGTTTGGTCAGATGAGCCGAGCGAAAAGACAGGAGCTTGGACTGAGGATAATTTTAAACAGAATCCAGAAATACAATTTAGGGTAATTGAATACTCAGATCCTATTCCCAATGATGTTTTTGCTGTCCGTGAAAGCTATTATAAAGAACACGCTATGGTGGTGTTTAAACTTATGGAAACCCTGATTGGCTTAAGTGAAGAGTCAGGAAATGTTTTGAAAAAGTCATTGGATGTAGAGCGTTTGACAACCGCCACTTCTCGTCATTACGACAGCGTTAGAGCCTTGAAAGAACTTATTAAGGAGACTGGGAAATGAGTCAGCCGCTAGATCCTCGATTTGAAGTTCTTTTTACCAAAGAACAGATACAAAAAATGGTGAAGAAAATTGCTGCCGAAATCAACAAAAGTTATCCAAAAGATGAAACTCTTGTTGTAGTGGGAGTTTTGAAAGGGGCATGGATTTTTCATGCTGACTTGGTTCGTGAAATTGATCGACCAGTGACCATCGATTTTATTCGTGCAACTTCTTATGGTCATGGAACGGAATCTTCGGGAGTGGTGAGAATATTAAAAGATATCGAAGTGGATATTTCGAATAAACATATTCTTCTGGTGGAAGAAATTATCGATAGCGGCAGGACTTTAAACTTTATAAAAAAACGGCTGGAAAATGGTGGGGCACTCTCGGTAAAAATTGCAGCGCTATTAGACAAAAAGGAACGCAGAGAAATCGATTGCTCAGCGGACTTTTTGGGATCAGAAGTCGCGAATCACTTTGTTGTTGGTTACGGACTAGATTGGGCCGAAAATTTTAGAAATTTGGAATCGATTGTTAGGGTGAAAAATCCATAAAGGAATTTTCACCCCACAGGGAAATTTAAAGGTGCGACTTAAAGGTTGGCGAATTCTGGAGGCATTTCCAAGGCAGGAATGACTTGAGGCAATTCGTAAGCTGGCTCTTCGACGGGAGGGTTGAAGCGAAAACCTTCGAGAAGCCATTTAATGGCCGGTCCAAATGCCGGCTTCCAGTCTGCATCCTTAACGTCTTCAAAAGCTTTTTTTGTAGAATCGATTCGAAAATCAATCCAAGAAATGCCTTGGGCAACGCACCAGGCTCCAAAAGAATTTTCAAGATTGTCGCGAGCGATCAAAGTTCCATCTTCCAATTTGTCTTCGATTTCTGTTCCAATGACATAAATTGCGCGTTCTGAAAGTTCGGCTAAACGGGAAACGATGTCTTGGGGGACGTTGAGATATCGTATGTAGGGACTGAGACCATTACTCAAAGTAACAATAAGTTTAGGTTGAAGGGTTTTTGCCCATCTTGTGAGACATTTTGCCTCTAGCGGAAGGGGAAGACTTGAATCGCTATGGAAAAGGGAATTGAGATTAACGCCCCCTGTGATAGTTCCTTTCGCGCCCTTTGCACTTGCTTGCGGATTGACGACTGGCGTCATGTAGACATCCACGACCGGTTGGAAAACTTCTTTTTCCATGGCGCGCTGAATCAGGCTCGAAATATGACTATCGTTTTTGGTGGGGCCTTGAAAGCCACTTAAAAACCAAACTGATGCTGCTTTTGAATCATCATTCGAGTTAGGCGGTGCAAAACTAAGAAGCTGCAGGGGGATTCCGCTACCTCCTTCAAAAATATCCTCACCCACTTGTACCAATTCTTTCAACTTCCACTGAGCATTTTTTTGAAGATTCATTTCGTCTGTTTTTCCTCTAGAGATTTTTCAATCGAGAAAGGGTTGTTTTGCAAGAAGAAAAAATACACTGAACCCCACCTTTGATTGAAATAAGTTCGTTGACAGAAATGCGAAGTCGTTTTTAGCGCTGTCAGTTTTTAACTGAAACGTCTATATTGCGATTCATACAATGAACTCAGATTTTCCTTCTTATATTGCGCCTTCCCTAGTTGAACAACTTAAATTAAGAGGTATTCCCTCTCTTACGAGCATTCAAAAGGAACTTTTCCCTCCTGTAATGGAGGGAAAATCGGTTTTGGCGCATTCTAAAACTGGAACGGGTAAAACTTTAGCTTATCTCCTGCCTCTGGTTCAGCGGGCATTCTTTGGAACACCAGAGGACTCATCAAATAGTGGGACATTACCTGCAAATTCGGCCAGAATTTTGGTCCTGGTTCCTACTCGCGAGTTAGCAGTTCAAGTGGAATCTGAGTTTTCGAGTCTCGTAAAAGAACGAAATCGAAGTGTCGTGATTGTAGGAGGCGAAGACGAAGAGCGCCAGGTTCAGCGCGCCAATGATGCTTGGCTTTATGTTGCAACTCCTGGGCGACTCATGGATTTGATGAAACGCCGCCGCCTCCCCGAACTAGAAGTAAATTGCGTTGTTTTTGATGAAGCAGATCGCTTACTTGACATGGGATTTATCGACGATATGCGCGACATCATGAAGCGTCTGCGCCGCAAAGAAAAACAGGTGTTGTTTGTTTCAGCGACAACTCATTTTGGAATTGAAGAGATGTCGTATGAGTTTGGCTGTGAAGAATTACTTCACGTTGGTCAAGATGTTGATGAGCTTACTGTTGATCTTTTGGATCATAAAATTGCGTTCGTTGGAGAAGAAGAAAAATTTTATGCGCTCGCAAACTATCTCAAACGAAACGCCAAAGGGCGAGGCATTGTTTTTTCTAATTACCGAGACAAAGCTCACCATTTGACATTTCATTTGCAGAAACTGGGATGCCGCGCAGAAGGACTGACCGCTCAACTTTCGCAAAATGTGAGACGCAATATTCTTGTCCGCTTTCAAAGTGAAGAAGTCCAGGTTCTGATTGCTTCAGATTTGGCCGCCCGTGGAATCGATGTGAAGGATCTAGATTTTGTGGTGAATTATGATTTGCCCGAAGATCCTACAACCTATGTTCACCGAGTGGGAAGAACCGCCAGAGCTGGGAAAAAAGGCGAAGCGCTTTCTTTTGTAGGTTATGAAGATTCTTTTCGATTAGAAAAATTGGAAAAATTTTTGGGCAAGAAAATTGAAAGAGTTAATTTTTCGACTGAAGAAATGAGTGGAAAGCTGCCTCAGTGGGAACGCCCTCAAGACAATCGCAGCAAAATCGTTCCAAAAGAACATTGGGTGAGACCCGTAGAAGGGGGTAAATCTCCTGGAAACCATCGTTCGTCCGTACCTCAAATAAAGCCTCTGAATAAAAATGTAATTAAAGTTATGGCTCCTTCATTTTTTCAAAAGATTTGGGCAAGAATCCTGAAATTGTTTGGAATAAAATCGGCAAGTCATTCGCCTGTAAAACAGGTTGCTTCCAAGACTCAGACGCTAGGGTTAGAAAAGAAAAAGCATTTTGTGAGAATGGATCATCCCAATCAAGGTCGAGCTCCTTATCGAGGAAGAAACTCTCGACCTCAAAGTCGCAATGAAAACAGAAATAGGAATAGTGGGGGCAGGAAAAATCCTCAATAATCCTTTAGAAACTTATTGGTTTTCTGAAGGAGCGGATGGGGCTTTTTTTGAGATTGCTGGACGACGGGATGGATTTGATCCTCTACGAGTTCGGCGGCGAGGAGATCCATGACTTCTTTCGCTACCCATCGACTTTGACCCACGCTGAGAAAATGACTCCCAAACTGAGATCCATCGTTTCCACGCTTCATGGCATCTTCCTTCGTTAACTTCGGCAAGAATCATAAAACAATAAAATGCTTGAATTTGGCTTTCAAAAAATTTAGGGATTGGACGTAAAATTTTATCGGGGGCAGTGGCGTTTTCGTCCTTAAGCGCTTTCGATAAAAGAGATCGAATCTGTGTTAAGTCGTCGACTTCGGCCTTCGATATTTTTAAATCTTCTAAAATCTTCCCGATAATTCGATCGGCGGGAGGAGTGTCGAAAAGCCGTTGCAATACAAGGAAAATTAAAGGTCCTTGAGTGTTTCGCGCCCACGGAAATCGCTCGAGGGCTTTGGAAAGTTTTTCGAAATATTTGTGTTCCTTGCTAAAATAACTTCCAAATTCGGGAGAAATAATTTTCCAAGCGCCAAACTTTTCGAGTTGTTGAAAAAAACTGAAAGAATGGCCTTCGCGCAATGCTTTAAAAAATTCTTCTCGAATGCGTTCCCTTTTTGCTTCTGCTAATTTGGGAACACTGGATTCTAGAGAGCTGCGCGTTTTAGCGTCGAACTGAAAAGTGGTTCGAAGTTGAAAGCGAATTGCGCGTAAAATTCGAATAGGATCTTCGGCAAAGCGCTCCATGGGATCGCCAATGATTTTAAGCTTTTTGGCAGCAATATCTTTCATCCCATCGGTGAAATCTACAATTTCGCCATTAGAAGGATCAAGAAACAGGGCATTGATTGTAAAATCACGGCGAAGCGCATCGTCTTTTGGAGATCCGAAAACGTTCTCATTGATTCGATCCTGATGCTTTTCAGGCTCCCGTCTAAAAGTTGTAATTTGAAATTCGCGCTCTGGGGCACGATCTTGATGCATGGGAAAAAGTCGGGTCCAATCATTAAGACTTTGTTTGGCAGATATTCCGTGAGGACGACGTTTTGCAATAACGATACGAAAGCGGCGCCCGATGATAAAAGATCGTGGAATGATGACTTTGACCTGATTGGGAGTGGCAGAGGTGGCGATATCAAAATCCTTTGGTTTTTTTCCAAGTATCAAATCGCGGACACAACCTCCAACAAGATAGCTTTTAAAACCAGCCCGTTGGAGTTGATCGACGATTTTTAGAGCGTCAGAATCAATGAGCTCACGAAAATTTTTAGGGAGTTTCGATTGTCCTCTATTAAATAACCAATTCAGTACCATGATGCGTTAGAAGGAAGCTATCATTGATTTTGAGTCTCTTCGAGGTCTAAGTCGACTTCTTTTGTGGTCTTTTCGAATCTGTCTTTTTTCCAAAAATAACGTGTCTCGGGATCTTCATCGAAGCTTTTCAGTTGAAGTGTGCAGGATTTAGCATCCCATACTTCTTCTCGACGGATATCGAGCAGTTGATCAACCCCTTGTTCGCGCTTGATCCTTGAGAGGTATTCAAAGTGTAATTTTGCCGCCTTGGGTTTTTTGAACTGCCAATCGAAAATATAGGTTCTTTCAACGTACGAAAAGTTTTTAGTCCCGGCCGACCCTACCATAACTTGCACACGATAGAGGTTTGGATGGAGTTTACAAGAAAGTAGCGCAACATCGAGAATTTCCATTTGTGGGCCGACACCCTCAATCTTGTGTATTTCAGTTCCATTGACCTTCAAAATTTGAGTGTACTCACTACTTTGTAAATCCCTTTCAAGTTTTACATGAGGCTTCTTTTGTGAAGCCCTAGAAATAGTAATCAAAAGGCAAAGGTGAAGCGCTAACACTCTTAGACAGAGTTGGGAAAGCGGCATTCTCTTCACTGTAGCCCCCCAAAATAAACAAACTCTAACGGAGCAATGATTTGTTCAGTGTTGTCCCCGCTCCTCGTGTTTTGGACAAAAATCTTTGGATGGGAAATTAAGGCACTTTGTTTGGCCCAGTTTGGGACCACGGTAATGTGTGTAGGCTTTTGAGTCGGAACAAGTAAGAGAGCTTTAGACTTTTCGAGTTCTAGATTCTTCTTAGTTTTTTCCAAGTTATTTTTTGAATATGGCACGAGGACTGGAGTGATATAATGCCGAGAATTGTTATTCCCTAAAGGGGCGTCAATTTGGATTTGATTTTTTTCGAGTTTAACAAGTGTGACAATGATGTTTTCGAGTGATTTTTGATCTAGTGACGGTAAGTCTTCTAAAGACGTCATTTTGGAATTTTTGGAACCCAACAAAACTGGGGCAAGATTCACATCATAAGGTTCAAAACAAGAAAATTGATATCTACGCGTCGCAAGTGCCCATTTGAGTTTGTTTTTTTGATCTTCACTACATTCCAATTTTTTAATTTTGCACTGACGCTCCACCCGATTGCGAAGCACGTGAATGACGGAGGCGATTTTTGCTTGTTGGTAAAGCAAATCTCCCTCAGAAAAACCATCAAGATTTCGAGCTTCACCCCAAGCCGTTAGAATTTCGGGAAGAAATTTTGCGAGATCGGGATTGAGCTCTTGAAAATTAGAAACCATTTTAAGGAATTTTTTGCGGGCGTGAATGCGATAGGCAAAATTGGTGCGGTCAGGATCGGCTCTTACCATCGAGAGTTGTTTTTTACTGAGTCGATCTTTTTTAGAAAGGGATTTTTCGAAAGTTTGAAAATCTTTGGAATCAATTCCGGCAGCGCTGAGCAGGGTGTCGTTGACTTTGTTGTTTCGCATAACATTCCAAAAGAGAGATACAGAGGAATTTAATTTTTTAATTTTCTGATCATCTGCGGAATCTTGAGAATTTGTCAAAGAAGGTGAAGGAGACGTAGAACTGGCATTCCCCGGAACTGATTCGTTACCCGGTAGAGTGACCGTAGGTTGTTGGGAAGGATTATGAGCAGTCGAACCCCCATTATGATTGGGACCTTGGGCTTTTGCAATGATGATCAGTCCAAAAAAAAGAAATAGAAATGTTTTGAAAAACGTTTTCAAAGAAGCTCTCCCGACTCTAAAAACAGAAGCCGTGGGAGCGTATCGTAGTTAAATCCACTTCGAGATTGGGAAAGAATATCTTTAGCTTGTTTTTGGTAGTCTTCTAAACTCTTTGCAAGACTTGATAAATCCAAACCCCAATGTGAAGGCTGATATTTTTGGAGTTTCTCTAGGCTATCCGCTGAAAGTTTTAAGACACCCTTGGGATTCGCATTGAGAACGTGATAGTAAGCGGCGGCGGCTTGAATGATCGCTTGATAGAGTAATCGAATGGAAGATCTTTCTTCGAGCCAAATTTCTTCCAATACCTCGTGGGCTTCCCAATAGTATCGTCGATTGAAAAGTGAAATTGCTTTTAACATTTCATCAGGAATAGAAGGGGCGTCATTCTTGGCTGAGTGATTTGTTTGAGAGCCAACTGCTGTTGATACAAGATCAGACGCGTTGGCGACAGCTCCTAAGAGCTGTTTTATTTTTTTTCGGCATGTTCCGCCGCAAGGTCCAACTCCTGCTCCACAGGAATCGTAAACTGCATCGAATGATTTGGCTCCAGATTGAATACTTTGATTGACGGTTTCCACGCTAACATTGTTGCAAAAGCAACAAAGAGTAAGTGAATTTGCTAAAACCGTCATGGATACACGGTAGGCCCTTTCTTATGAGTGATACAAGGCGTCTTTGAAAAAAATTATGCTGCGACTGAGCTTTTCTTTTTTGCAGAATCTTGGAAGCGTTGGTGAAGGGCAATAAAAGCCGTTGCCGCTGACCTGTCAAATTGGGTTCCACTACAGCGCGTGAGTTCGTCGTAGGTTTTGGCAAGATCTAGCTGCTTGCGATAGACTCGGTTATTAGTCATCGCGTCGAAAGTGTCGGCAACGAGAACAATACGAGAATAAAGAGGAATTTTGTCTCCCACTTTTTGGTCGGGATAACCTTTTCCATCGATTCTTTCGTGATGAGAACGAATGGGATCGGCAAGATATGCAATATCGGAAACGGTTCGAACAATTTTGCCACTATCTTCAGGGTGTATGCGAATTACTGAAAACTCTTCCGGAGTCAGTGCTCCTGGTTTCATCAGAATGTGGTTGGGTGTTAGGAGTTTGCCGATATCATGCAACAATCCGCAAAGGTATATTTCGACACGCTCTTGTGCGGATAAGCCCATTTCTCTGCCAATAGCTTGTGAAACATCTGCAACCCTGTGGCAATGGGAATAAGTTTCAGGATCTTTGTCCCATAATAAATCTAACAATCGCGAGATTTCGACATGGGAGTTTATAGACTCCATTGAATTTCGAATCCGTGCATTCTCAATATGTTGGGGAATAGGCCTTCGGAGCGAGTTTTGATTGGGGGGCGGAAGTAAATCAATTTCAATAATGGAACTAGGCTGATCTTTTGCGCTGATAAAATCTTTTTTGCGATTTTCAAAAGAAATTATGCTTGCAGGACCATTAAAAGCGCTTTTATCCCTAGAATCTGAATCCTGACCCATGTGCCCCTCTCAAAGAACTTTTGTGTTCTTGCCTCAATGAGAGAATAACAAAGGGTTTTTGCGATGTGTTATTAATCTTCGGACAAGGCTACGTAAAGGAATAGTGAAGGAGTTTGTCTAAAAAGAATGATAGTTTTCAGGCTCTTATGAAAATTTTAAATTTGAAAACAAACAGCGCATTTCTTTTCTTAATTTTTTGTTCGGGATGTGCCGGTGGAAAGGTAAAAGATAGTGATCCCTCCTCTGGTAAAGACACTGGCTTAAAAGCAGTGGCAGAAACCACAAAAGAACTACGTGCATCTAGTCCTATCGACCCTAAAAATTTGCCAAAAGTTGAAATTAAAGGAGTGCGTGATGACGAGTTTGTCATCGGTGGAGCTTTAAAGTTTCAGATTTCTGTTTCAAATTACCCGATGGCAAAAGATTGGCAATTTGCTCAGGTTTTTTTGAATCGTCGGCCGCTTGCTCCCATGACTCTAGAATCTCAAAATTTTGAAGTCATAGAGGGTTTAAACGCAGGGCTCAATCAAATCACAGTGTACCTTGCTCGAAGTTCGGGATTGCCGGTGAAAAGTCCTTTAGCCGTAGCGAGTGTTCACTTTTTTTATTCTAAAAAAGTTGATACAGGAGATGAAAAAACGGAAGCAGGAATTTTTATTATAAGCCCTAACAAAAGTTCAAGAATTTTGGCACAAGGAATAACTCCATTTGATTTTGTGATCTCAAAAGCGATGGGACGAAAATTAAAAGTTTATTACACCTTAGACGGAACAACGAGAGAGGTTGCGCCCGAGGCTGCGCCTTTTGAATTTGTGAATTTAGCCAAAGGTCCACACCTACTTAAAGTCGAATTGCTGGACTCAAAAGGTAAAAAACTAAAAGGGGCGTTTGTAAAAGACGAAGTTCAATTTTTAGTGGAATAATTTTAACAACCGTCTGATAAGTCACCGAGTTGATCGCCGGGATAACTTCGACTGTTAAATTCGAGAGGATTGGCTGGTGTGATGTCTTCGATCACTATCGATTCTAAAGTCGAATTTCCTACGGTAGCGGTCATATTGTAACCGAATGTCAAAGTGCCAGTTAAGAACCCTGCAGAAAATTCTTGATCAGCAGCACTGACTTCGATGGAAGCACTTCGAGTTTCTTCACTGCCTTCTCCTGTCAGCCCATTGAGTGCGCCTAACGAAAGAGTAATTGCTGTGCCAGATCCATTCACCGTAAAAGTGTCTCCGCAGACTTTTATCACACAGTTGTCAAAAGTGATCGGAGTTGTGATTTCGGTGGCGTCAGGATTTAAAGGGTCAAATGTCCCATAAGAAGTATTTCCAGCCGTGTAGCTTCCTGACACAGCGCAATCTACTGGAGCGCTACCGCCTCCACCCAATGAACTAAAGCTTCCTTCGATAAGTGTTGCCATTAAAGTTTGCAGGGCATTGGCAACTTTGGCAGGTTCTTTTGGGCCATAATCTACGCAGGAACTCAAAAAAAAGACGCAGATCACGGATGAAGTTTTTGTTAGCATGACTTCTAATTAAGCCAGAATCGTTAAAAAATGCAATTGAGGCTTCGGAATCTTCGGATTATGCTTCTGCCATGCAAAGAAAAGTAGCAATTTTATCGATATTGGTCGGTTTTGGAGTGTTAAGTTCGTGTAGCAAAAAATCGCATGAGGAACATGTTCAAATGTTTTTTGGCGAATGTCGCTTAGAGGTGGTTTCTAAAACTCCAGATGCTGAAATTATGGTTGATGGAGTGATAGTTGGAAAGAACAATGTTTCTTTGGAAGTCCCTTGTGGTGAAAAACGTATTGATGTTTTTCATGACGGTTTTGTACCTTTTCACAAGTTCTATCCCGTGAATAAAGATCAGGCAGTGAAAGTGACCGTTGAATTGGAAAAAGCCAAGAAATTAAAAAATGAAGCTTTGAGCTCCGAATTGATTGATTCCTTGCGAGTGAAAGTTGCAAAAAAAGATCCTTCTGCAACTGCAGGAAAACCCGGAGGTGCTGAAGGCGCAACTGGTGGAGTCGAAAGTTTTTCTGACGATGTTGAAAACTGGCGCTAACGGATTGCTGTAAGTATTAGTGAGATTTAGATTGTTTATAGAATAAAAAAACCCCCTCTTGGATATCTCCAAGAGGGGGTTTTGATTTTTTGAGACCAAGACTTTTGCCTAAATACTAAAGTTCTGCGAGACCTTTGCTAATCATAGTCTTTGTATCACGATCCAGTGAAGGCACTGGATACTTAGAATTCCATTTTGGAGCATGAATTCTGTAGTAATGGTATGCGCCGATGACTTCACCCTTGGTCGCACCGCCATTGCCTCTGACCACACGATTGCCAGAAGTGCCCATCCACCAACGGGTGTGGTAGGGAAGGTCTTCACGTGGAATTGCAGAAATTGCAAGGCGAGAGACTTCGCTATCAATGGCTTCAGCAGAGATGCCCGCTTCTGAGGCGATGTCTTTGGCAAGATCAGCAGCGAAAGATCCAATCGTCACGATTTTTGAAACGTCACCCTTAGCGATAACTTCTTGCGCAATCTTTTTGATTTGGCCCGCATCTTGTTCAAGAATGTGTGCATTGACTTTGCCACTATCATCGAGAGCGTCCCAGGGAGAGGTGCGCAGAATGGCATAGTTGCTTCCGATTCCGCGTTGTTTGCCTAACCAAGTCTGCAACTTCTGACCTGTTTCTCCGGTAGCTGCTCGGCCTGAAAAGAAATCGTCATGAGATTCCTGATCGACGAGAACCAAAATTTTCGCATTTTCCAGTCGTCCTCGATAAACGCTAGTAGGGCCAAAACTTGGACTTTGTGCGGAGTTTTCTTCACTCCAAGAACTCATCAGTTCAGCAAACTTGCAAGGAGATTTGGTGAAAGTGGCACCCTTAAAAAAGGCATGATTGTCGTACGCGCCGCAAGGACCGGCATCGTAGGAAGATTCTTTTCCGCCACCGGCTTTTGGTGGTTCCCAAGGCATATCAAATCCCACTTTAAAGCCAATTCCTTCGATGTTTGAAGCTTTCATGTCGTATGCGCCTAAAAGTTTGTCGCTGTAACGAGCACTTTTATCGCTATAGACACCCGCGTCTGAGAAAACTTGAATGGCATCAGCGCCCCAACGATTGGAAGTGGTGCCATCGTATCCCATGCGACGGTTGGTTCCGAATGCAAAATCACGATAAGGAATTGCCGCGTCTTTATAATCAAATTTGCTGTTCATAGCATCGATACGTGCTTTGCAAACTCCGGAGGCATCGACACCTTGGCAAAGCGGATCATCAACATCATGAGGCATCCAACCGCGATTTTCGCTTTTAAATTTTGCAACTTTTTTAGCGGCATCGGTGAAGCCTTGAATGATGGCAGTCAAAGCGGAAGCTCCACCGTTGGCAGCACTTGCGCCACCAGGGTGAGGAACACCAATGACAAGAATTTCATTGGCAATTGTGACATTGTGATTGTCTTTAAAATATTCCTTTAGACCACTTGTGTCGCAAGAAGCCAAGTTGCGAGCTGCAGAACATTCACCACCGCGAGCATTGATCCATGTTGCAAGGGAAGCTTTTCCGCCTGATCCGACACCCATAAAGAGAGAAACAGTTTCGGGGTTTGCCAAAATCATATTGTCGAAAAGTTGATGGCGATATTTTACGATGGGGCTGAGTTCGGGATCACTAACGCCTTCGCCTTGCTCGAGATAGGCAAATTTTGGATCGCCATCCAGCTGACCATTGATTGTGTAAACGAAAGTGTTCATGAACAAATAGCTACGATAAAGACCCATGTGATTGAGAAAACGCTGAGTTTTGGTTCCCGTTGAACCCGTAAAAGCTCTGTTTGAAACGTTCTCATCTTGCGCGCCTTCTTGGCCCACAACAAAAGCTTTCACTTGGTTGTCACCCAGACGACCGCGATACCACATTGGACCCATTTCCCAGCGAAATTTTTCGCCTGATCCGCCAAGAACTTCTTTACCTACGGTTCGGTAATTTGGGGCACTTGAATAAAGTTTCACCCAATTAGAATTTTTTGGTGCACCTGGATCGTATTCGCCCAGATTGCCTCGTAGTTGATCATAAAGGGATGATGCGGGAGCACGATCGCCAGTTAAGGGTTCGTTGGTCGAAACTTGTTGTTCAACTTTTTGAGTGGAGCAAGATGCGAGCAATGAAATTGCTGCAAAAATGCTAGTAAATTTTAAGGTTTTTGTGTTTCTCATTTTTTCTCTCCTTCTTATGCAACTTAACGAGTCACAACATTGAGTTTACCTTCGTAACCAAGAACGAAGGGGTGGGTGGATGATTTGAGGGCATTAATCATTTTTTGAGATTGTTTGCCTTTGCCAAAGTAGTGAGCTGAGGCATAGTCAAACTGAACGCGCTTTTTTGAATATATGGAGTCAAAATTTTCACATTCAGAAGCGGGAAAATAGATGGAAAGCTTGTCAGATACAGCATCTACCGTCATGCGCAGCACGCAAAAATTTTGCTTGGAAACTTGGACATTCATGTCGACTTTGTCGACCATCGCAAAATATGCGGTGTCGGCTTGGAAAGCATTGGTGCTCCCTGCGAAATAAAAATGTTCTGCATCGATCTTGTCTTTAAGAAATTCAAGAGCAACCGATTCACTGCCTAGCTCGGACACTGCACTTCTAGCAAGAGAGATTGAAGAATCTTCTTTTAAACCTTTTAAAGCCTCGCATTTGGAGTTCATTAGTACGCCATACTTTTTGTTGAAGTCAGCTTTGAATAGAATCAAGCATTGCTCGCTTGTAGAACCAGGAGGAGTTACTTTTAACATACTTGATATACTGCCTGGAATTGCACCTACTTTGGCTTTTCTGCCTGCGGCATGACTGGCACTTGAAAGCACCAAGGTGATTGCACAGGCTGCAAAAGTAGCAGTCCACGCACGATTAACGATGTTTAAGTTCATGAAAAAAGTCCTCCCAACGACAATAAAAATTAAACCGTGAACTGCCCGAAGCAGGCAATTTTTCAGTTCCAGAAAGTATAAGGGGTCTTACCCAAAATGCGCAAAGTAATATTCCGTCATTTGGAAAAAATAATAGAAATTGAAAACCGATTTTTGACGCTGGCATTTTTCTTGCGATGTCAAAAATGTGGCGATGAACGAAATTCCGGATCTCTTTAATAATTTTGCGAAATGGTCGGGCAAACTTGGAATCACGCGAGAGGAAGAGAGCTTTCTCAAATTGGTAGCATTAGGTCAATATTCTGTTCACAGCTATGAGTGGATAAATCTCTTTAAAAAATTGGAATGTCTTCATCTTTTAGTACTTTCAGGTTCGCAGGTGCAAGGATTAGGCAATGCTCTTAGATTTGTTGGAAATTTTTTAACTCGAGGGCTAGCGGTGAAAAAAGCACTGGTTTTGAGTCATCTTTTTTGTTGTGTCTTTTTAGGTTACTACGCCATTCAAACGGGGGCCAATCCACCCATTGTTCGTGCAACATTCTACTATTTTTTAGCAAGTGGGCCATGGCGATTTCCCCTCTTTGTCAACCTCTTAGGGAGTCTTGCTCTGCATATTTTGTTTTTCCCACATCAGTTCGAAAGTCGATCGTTTTATTTGTCCTGGACCGCATTTCTGATTATTATTTTGGTTTCAAAGTTAAACATTTCACAATTGTTATCGCGAATCCTATCGACTTTCCTGTGTTTATTGATTCTCCAATTTTTCTTTTTCAGTGAGAAGCAGTACTCAATGATTTATGCACTCTTCAGCAACACATTGCTGATTTTGCTCTTTGATCGATACTTGCAAAGACCGTTGTCAGCAATTTTGGCGGCGATAATGCTAGGAACCTTCATACCGCAAGAGCTTGGAGATATATTTTTTGACGGCCTTGCGCTTTTTTGCGCACCATTTTTTCGCGCAATCATGACCATCCTTCTTGTTGCTCTTGGGGGTATAAGGTATATTGGCTGAAGTATGACGCTGAAAGAGCAGATTGTAGCCGTATTGCAGGAGCGTTCCTTTGCTATTCGTGATGGAGCCACCAAAATGGATGTTGTAGAAGCCACAGATTTTGAGCAGATTGCTTTAGATATTGTGGAGCTGCTTGCCCGCGATCACGGTTTCGAAGCAGAAGATAAGTAAGAAATTTTTCAAATGAAAAACCCACCGCTACGCTATTCGCGTAACGGTGGGTTTTAGCTATAAACACTTCTTTTAGAAATTACCCTAAAAGTTTCAGCGCCATTCCTGTGGACTGATTGGCTTGTGAAAGAACTGATATTCCTGACTGCATCATGACCCCTACTCGGGCCATCTCGGCGGTTTCGTTTGCAATGTCGGCATCTTTAATTCGTGATCGAGCAGCGCTAAAATTTTCCGTCGCGACTTCGTTGCTGAAGATCGTAGAATTCATACGACTTTGCAAAGCACCTAATGTGGATCGATTGGAATTGAGAATTTGAATCGACTCGTCAAGTTTTGTGAGCGAGTTCTGGGCAGCTTCTTTGTTATCGGCTCGAACTTCATCCAACCCCAAAGAACCTACAGCTACGTTTGTGAGACTTGCATCGTAAGTGATGCGATCTTCAAATTCGTTATTGTGAATACCAATCTGAAAATCAAGTTTTCCGCCGGTACCATTAAGAAGTTTTGTACCGTTGTATTCGGTCGCTTGTGCAATACGTTCGATTTCAAGTTTGAGTTGCTGAGTTTCTTTATCTAGGTATCCACGCTCACGATCTCCAATAGTGTCAGAAGCGGCTTGCACACCGAGTTCGCGTAGTCGAACCAATATGTTGCCAACTTCGTTCATTCCACCTTCTGCAATTTGTACGAAAGAAATTCCATCTTGCGCGTTTCGAGTAGCTTGCTGATAGCCGCGGATATTTGCAGTGAGATTTTCACTGATGGCAAGCCCTGCAGCATCGTCTGCTGATTTGTTGATGCGATAGCCAGAAGAAAGCTTTTCAGAAGTTTTCTCCATTGCCATCTTGGTTCCACGCAAATTTCGATGCGCGTTGATGGACATCATGTTTGTATTAATTCTTAGACCCATATAGTAGCCTCCTTGCGAATGTCATTTCTGGGTCATCCATGACAGCCTCGATCATCAACCATGATGAAAAGTGAGGAGAGCTTCCAGCCCAACCAGTGGTAAGATTCAAAGAACCTTGCCAGGTTTTGTTTATTTTTTTTGGAATTTTCAGTGAGCTTTGAGTGCCGTATCAAGACCCTAGGTGGATAGGCGGCTCAGGAGACTTTTGAAATGACGTCTCGATGTGCACATGGCCTCATCCGTGAAAGGAAACTCGAGACGTCCTATCTCGATTTAAGATGCGGGACTTCAGATCATTGAAGTTCCGATATAGTGCTTTCGGAATCTCTGAAAAAAACTTGAGCTGCGCTTGGAAATATTTCAATTTAATTCTGTCATGAATTTGTCAGCACCAAAGACTTTGACAAAAGCGTAGGAATCGATTGAAGTTTTTTTGAAAGAGGAATTTGCATGGCACAACCAAATATTTCGAATTTATCAAACATTCTAGATTTACTTCAGCCCTTGATAGCGAAAGTCCAATCTCTTGACGCTGTAAAAGAAGCGGATCCCAATAAAATTCCTCAGTCCGTGGATGAAATTGAAGAACTGGGACGATTGCGCGGACGACCTCTTATTTATCCCATGATTCCTTCAGGAAAAGGATCGGGGCCGTTTGTAGAAATGATCGATGGCTCAGTAAAGTACGACATGATTAATGGGATTGGCGTGTTTCTTTTTGGGCATGGACACCCTGAGTTATTGTTAAGCGGGGTGAAGGCAGCTTTAAAAGCTACCACAATGCAGGGAACTCTGATGCCTGGACGAGAGTATGCAACTCTGAGTCGGCTGCTTTTAAAACATGGATCAACGGTGGAACATTTGGGTGTGGAAGCTCAAGCTAAACTGAGTGGATGTTGGCTGAGCACGTGTGGAACCATGGCCAATGAACTCGCGCTTAAAATTATTCGTCAAAAAAAAGCACCCGCTTATAAATTGATATCGTTTAAAAATGCCTTTGCGGGTCGCAGCACTGCCATGCAAGAGCTCACGGATGAACCTAAATATCGCGAGGGCCAGCCGACCTTCAACCAATTTTCGCACATTGATTTTTTTAACGATAAAATCAATATCGCGGAAAATATTGAGAAAACAAAATCGCAAATTGATGGATTGTTAAACAAAGAACCTGTGCAATATTGTGGTCTAGGTTTTGAACCCATTCAAGGAGAAGGTGGGGCTTTCCGAGGCGCGCCACGTGAGTGGTGGGTGGCGATTTTGTCCCACGCAAGATCTCGAAATTTGGCGATCTGGTTTGACGAAGTGCAAACGTTTGGTCGAACAGGCGAACTTTTTGCATATCAACGCTTGGGCTTGGGCGAATTTGTAGACGTCGTAAGTTTAGCCAAACCCTTGCATGCTGGAGCCGTGATGTGGACCGAGCCCTTTGCGCCGAAGCCTGGTTTAATTGCTGGGACTTTTGGTGGCTCAACCGTCAATCTTTCGTTAGGTATAAAAGTCCTCGAAATGCTTGTGCAGGGAAAATATTTTGGAGCCGAAGGCAAAATTCAAAAATTAGAATCTTTTATTAAGGAAGATTGGGATCGAAGGCGCGCGCGATTGGAAGAAAAATTTAATTTAGGACGCGCCAATATTTATGGTGGCATGGTGGCTTTTGAAATTTTGGATGGACGCGCTGAGACGCTCAAAAAATTTCTCGATCGGCTTTTTGACAATGGCGTGATTGCTTTTAGCGCGGGGCGTGACCCTGTCATGCTTCGCATGCTTCCACCGATTGGCGTGATGAATGAAGACCACTGGGTGAACGTCATGAATATTGTCGAAAAAACTCTTGAGGAATATCTGGCGCTGCCGAAGACTTGATGGTGCTGAGAGAAATTTAGCGATACACTGTAGACATGTATTCAGTGGAAAGTTTGCTCTCATTTAAACCCGAATTTCGTGGATCATTTATTGGGAATGCTTGGCAAAAGTCTCCGCGCCCCAGCGGTTCCTGGGAGATGACAAGTCCTGCTAATATTGACTGGGTACTTCCGCCTGTAACTTTTTCATTTGATCATGTCAGTGAAGCCGTTGGAAATGGAAAGAAAGCTTTTCGTTCCTGGGCCGACACCTCTCTTCAGACACGAATAAAATTGGTAAAAAATTTTGGGATTGAGTTGCAAAAAAGAAGTGAACTGATTGCAAAGTTTCTTTCGCTAGAAACCGGTAAGCCTCTTAGTGAATCACTCGCTGAGACGGATCTTTTGCAGCGAAAAATAAAATCATTGATCGACGAAGGGCTAAAACTCGTTGAGAGCCGAGAAATTGATTTGGGAAATCAGGGCAAAGGAGAAATTCATTATCGGCCGAAGGGTTTGTTGGTTGTGATTGGACCCGCAAATCTGGCGCTGTCATTACCTCATGGCCACATTGTCTCTGCACTTCTCACGGGTAATGTTTGTTTATTTAAACCTAGCGAGAAAACCCCCTATTCAGCGCAAACCTATATGGAAGCTTTTGAGGCTTCGGGCTTTCCCTCTGGAGTTTTGCAAATGGTACATGGCAAAGCAGAAGTTGGAATTCGAATGACCCGTGACGTTGAAGTCGATGGGGTGATGGCAACATGTTCTTTTGATGTAGGTGCGCATATTCAAAAAGAGCTTTCCGAAAAGCCACAAAAAATAATAGTTCTTGCGTTAGGTGCAAAGAATGCTGCACTAGTTTTGCCAGGTGCAGACTTGGACGCGTGTGCTGAGCAATTGGTAAAATCCGCTTTTATGACCTGCGGTCAACGTTGTACTGCACTTCCGCGAGTTTATGCAGATCGAAGTTTAATCGCTGATCTTTTGGCAAAGGTTCATACATTGGCAAAACAACTTGTGGTCTCTCACCCGTTTGACGACGAATCAAAACCTTTTATGGGGCCTCTGATGACTTCAAATTTGAAGGAGAGGCTTTTTAGATATTCCAATATCGCAGAAGGTGAAGGCGCTGAATGTGTGATGCGTGCCAAAAGTTTGGAAGGTCACACGCGTCTGACAAGAAAACCTTTACCTATGGGGCACTATGTAAGTCCTTCTATTCATCTATTGCCCAGATGGGATGCAAAATCGCCTTATCAAAGTCATGAGATTTTTGCTCCCGATATTTTTCTTTGTCCAGTCGATAGCTTTGAAGAAGGCATCGCGGCAGTGAACGCAACAAGCTACGGACTCGCGAGTAGCTTGTTTGGCGGGACAGATTCCCAGTTCACATATTTTTCGGACCATGTGGACACGGGTGTGGTTTATTGGAATCGCGGAACGGTGGGTTCTTCTTCGCTCCTGCCATTTGGAGGTTGGAAGAAATCCGGAAATCATCGTAGCGGAGGTATTTTTTCAATGCTTGCAACTACTCAGATTCAAACCCGATTAAAACAAAAGTAGTTTTTTTTATTTATTCTTAACTTGCACGTGTTTCTATCGTTCGGCAGCCTGTGTTGACCGCAGCACATAAGGCAGAACGTAAGAAGGAGTGCAATAGCATGAAGGAACTTAACCAAAGTCTGGCGATGTCCGGTTACAGCCAAGAAGAAGTGTATTTCTTTGAGCACAACAAAAAGCTCATCGAAAATCTTCGCGAAAAACGTGCACGTCGTTTCGACATTGCGCGCAAGTTAGAAGAAGCCAGAGAAAAACTTCACCAGCAACAATGCGTACAAGCCAGTGATTAAATAAAAATTCATCTCCATTTCAAGGTCTTCTCTGTTAATATTTCACAATGATGAAATTCCTGTCGTTAATAAATGACTGTTTGTTTAGGCAGTTTTTTATTATCATTGTGTTGATTAATGGAGGTACTCCCGTGTTTGCATGGTCCAGTAAAAATTTTAAAAAGCCAAGTGTGGATGAGTTAAAAAAGCAGTTGTCTCCCATTCAATTTAAAGTCACTCAAAAGGATGGCACCGAGCGTGCTTTTGAGAATGAGTATTGGGATAACCATCGAGACGGGATTTATGTGGATGTCATAAGTGGTGAACCGCTTTTCTCTTCAAAAGACAAATATGATAGTGGTACGGGGTGGCCTAGTTTTACACAACCGCTGAGTGCAGATGCTGTGACAACCAAAACTGATCGCACTTTGTTTTTTAGTGCACGCACAGAAGTGAGATCAAAAGTAGCCGACTCACACTTAGGTCATGTCTTTGATGATGGCCCACAGCCTACTGGAAAACGTTTTTGTATGAATTCTGCATCGATGAGATTTGTTCCGAAGGATAAGTTAAAATCTGAGGGTTATGAAGAGTTTGAGAAATTGTTTGAAACGGTGAAAAAGTAATTTTGGAAATTCCTTTGTTTCTGTACGGTTAGAATAGTTTAGGAATTAACATAAAATTAATTTAGCTATTTCATTGTTTAGTTCATTATCCTGAAAACATGCCACGTCGTTCTAATTTTGTAATGTATCTTAAAAATCTTACACTTCTTATAATTTTCACACTGGTGGAATCCAGTTTTGCTGAAAGTCTAACTACGAGTCTCCCCAAATTTGACAAAATTTCCTATTCTTTATCTGAAGTAAAAAATCAAGTGGGGCAAGCTGTGGAAAATCAGTGTTCTAAAAGTTTTGATCCGTTCAAGCAAAGTGTTCCGTCTTTTCAGACAGCTATAGAGAAGCGGATTGACGAAGGACATGTTCATTTAGAAAAGGGAAGGACAGATGCTGGGCTTTCCGGAACATATATGAATCAAGCTAAATCCGAAATTGAACTGGCTACAAGCAAGGTCAACGATGCGAGTTTTTTTAAAATGAAGTGTGAAAGCGCACGAACGAACTCTATGGAGAGCTCAAAAAAATCTCGTGAAGTAGCAAATGAGATGGCAGCAACTGAAGAAAAAGTAAAACGCCTTTCTGACAATATAGAAAAACTGGCCGAGCGCGCAGCATTCTTTTCAGTGCCAAATAAATATGATCCCGTCGGAATGGATCCAATAATGAAAACGAATCTTCACAATTATGCGAGTTCGTGCAAGGCGCAGTTGGAAAATATTAAAAATGAACAACTTCCAAAAATCAAAGAAGAAGTCCAAAAACTTTATGAAGCAGCAAATGCAGATGCACAAGGTTCTGACTCCTTTGCTTCTCAAAGCGCTACTCAATGCGCTAATGGAGGTGCGGCTTTATTGGAAGATCCTAAAAAGCCAGTTGCTGAAGTAAAGCCTCCAGCGGCCGCGGGAAGCGGTGGTGCAGCACCTGCCGCTAGCTCTCCCGCTCCTTCAGCAGCGAGTCAACCTACGCTCGGTGGCGGTCAGCAGCCTCCGCAAGTGCAAAGTTCGGGCGGAGGAAATGGGTTACTCTTAGGTACAGTTAGCGCTGTAGCAGGAGCTGGAATTGTTTATGGCATTATGAAAAAAGACAAAAAACCTTCGGAGCAAAGTACTAGCGCTGAAGCCGTGCCTGAAAAAACCAAAGAAGAATTGGAAAAAGAAAAAATCGCTGCAGCGGAGGCGGGTAAGCCCGTGACAACAGCCGCGCCAATGCCTACTCAAAGATCATTGGTCGATTCTGGCGTCGCCTTAAATCCTTATGCTGCTGCTAGAGCCCTGCAGGCGCAAAAGGAAGCAGACGAAGAAGAATAACGAAGGAAAAAAATGGGGAAGAGAAACTGATCTCGTTCCGAGATCAGTTTACTTAATAAAATCTTCGTGACGTAACTCGCCCAAACGCACACTCGCCAACTTAGAAATACCCGGTTTTTCCATAGTCACACCAAAGAGCGCATCCGCATGCTCCATGGTTTTCTTATGGTGGGTAATCATGATGACCTGAGAGACTTGAGTAATTTGTCTTACCAAATTACAGAAGCGACCCACGTTAGCATCGTCAAGCGGAGCGTCGACTTCGTCAAGTACGCAAAAGGGTGAAGGTTTGATCGAGAAAATTCCGAAGATCAGCGAAACTGCAGTGAGTGCTTTTTCACCACCCGAAAGTAAAGTGACACTTTGAAGTTTTTTGCCAGGAGGTTGCGCAATAATTTCAACACCAGTCTCTAAAAGATTTTCGGGATTGGTGAGGCGAAGTTCGGCCTGACCACCACCAAAAAGAAGTGGGAAAGTTTTTTGAAAGGCTTCATTGACCGCGTGGAAAGCCTCACCGAAGCGTTCTTTTGATTCGCGATCAATGCGATCAATTGCGGAGATCAATTGCGAAATAGCATCACTAAGATCTTCACGTTGAATAAAGAGATATTCGTGTCGGCGGCGGAGTTCGTCGAACTCCTCAATCGCCACCATGTTGATTTTGCCAAGATTGTCGATCTTTTGGCGTAATGCGACGGCATGTTTTTTACCAGCTTCGGGATTTGCGAGTTCTTCAAGATCGCTAGGAATGGAAAGATCTGCAAACTGAGCAGCATCTAAACTTTGCAAATCAATTTGATATTGATTCTGAACTTTTTCGGAGAGATTTCGAAGCTCGACTTCGTGAATCGCTATACCTTGTTCAAGATCTCGCATCTGATTGTTCAACATTAAACTCTGTTGAGCTCCAACTTCGACTTCCTGACTTAAACTGCGCAACGCCGCTTTGGCTTTGTTGACGGTTTCGTTGAGCTCGGCTTCGAGATCTTGGGACTGCCTAAGTTCCGAAGTCTGCGCTGCCGTGCGGATGCTGACATCTTCCAGCTGGGTACTTAATTCTAAAAGATTTGCTTCAAACTGCACAATTTCTTCGGCTAACTTGACTTCGCGCGCTTTTAGCAAATTCACTTCCTGTTCAAAAGCAGAACGCTTACTTTGAGAATCTGCAATGTCACGATCAAGGCTGCGGGACTGATTTCGCAAATCCGAAAGACGGCCGTTGATGGTGTTTAACTGAGCTTGAGAACCTTTGAGCTCTTCTTCAACTACCAAAATGCGATCTTCCACTTGGGCTTTGCGAGTCTCGGCTTCACTAAAGGCGTGGGTTGTTTTTTCGAGTTTCAAAGTGGTCTCGTGAGACTCGGCAACAACATTTTCAATTTCTTGAGTGAGCAAATCTCTTTTTTCACTGAGACGTGCAAGTTGAGATTCCACTTGGCGCAAGAACACACTGTGACGTTCAACGTCGGGATTGAGTGCTGCTAATTGGCTCGTTAACTCACGGAATTTTTCTTTGGTTTGAGAAAGCGAGAACAGGCACTCATCAAGGGCCTTTTGTGCGAGTTCTAGCGCAGCTGCTACATCACTTTCGCGAGTTCTTAAATCATTGATCACACGTTTACGCGTGATGAGTCCCGTGGACTCTTCATCTTGAACGGCGGTCAAGGGGGCGAGATCAAAATTTCCATTTTGATGAAGCACGTCTCCATCAAGAGTGACAAAGTTCAAAGGAAGTTGGTCAAAATCTTTTGCAAGTTCAAAAAGGGTTTCTCTGGAGCGGACTACCCAATAGCCTTCAAGCAAAGAAATCCAAGGAGCATCAACAGCGCTCTCGCTTAAGACGAGCTGATCAAGCGGACCTACAATGTCTTGATGCTGGTGTAAATATTCTTTTGCAGTGATAATTTTTACTTCTGACTTGGCAGTTTCAGTGAAGGTCGATTGCACATGAGAAACAAGGTTATCGGGTCCAGGCGCTTCTTCTGAAAATTGCACGGGGTTAAGCGAATCGATGTTTTGGAACTGCTCTGTTTCAAATCCCTGCAGCGGAAAATTTGCAAGAGTTGCTTCGATACTTTGTTCGGTAGAAATCACTTCGGAGGGGACATCAGATTTTACGGAAATAAAATACTGATCCAGATCTATTTTTTGGTGAGGAGCTGAGAGGGCAACTTTTTGAACCCAAAACGAAGAGCGCGAAGATTTGAGTTCAGCATTGTTTTGCGTGCGCACAAAATTTTGCAATTCATGAACCTGATTGAGGTCGGTAGCCACTACACGTTGAAGGTTGCGGCCCAAAACTGCTTCAGCTGCTTTTTCTAAAATTTTGGGAATTTTTAAAGCGTCAGCAAGCAGTGCTTCATTTTGTCCTTGCTCGCGCAAATGGAGAGCTAAAGTTTTCGACGAAAAATCGACGCCATCTAAATCCCGCTCCAGAGATTCCAGTTGTTCTTTGCGAATGCGTACGGTTTGAAGTTCTTCTTTGATGAGGTCTCGTTGTTCAAGTTTTTCGCTGCGACTTAACTCAAAACGCGCAAGGTCTTCGTCTAAGTGAAGTTTTTGTGCCTCGAGTTCGCTTCGAGTCGCAAAAGCTAATTCCAAACTATTTAGAGTGCTCTGACGCTCGGTTTCTCGCATGTTGATATCACTGCCCAAACTTTCGATTTGAGAAGAAATTTGGGATTTTTTTGATTCTAAAGAATTCAAAACGCGCTGATCGTTTTGAATTTGCTGCATGAGGCGAGTTTGCTCGAGTTCTTCTTGGTGAAGTTGTTTGCGCTCAACTTGAAGATGGGTTCGAATTTCCTCGGTTCTTTCGCTGACATTACCCAGCTCTTGCTCGGCCAATTCCAGATTTTGCGCCAATGCAGATGCTTGGTTGTTTAAACTCTCTATTTTTGAAAGAACTTCTTCAAGCTCAAGAGCAATTTCTCCGGAGCGCAGATTCATTTCTTCAATATTTTGCTTGTTGTTTGTGATGCGGGTTTGAAAAGAATCTTGTTTTGTGGAGAGCTGCGCAGATTCGTTTTCTAAATCTTTCAGTTGAAGTTCAAAAATTCGCGTGCTTTCGCGGCGTGAACCTAAATCGATTTCGAGAGTGTTTAATTCGCCTTGTGCCAGTTCAAGGGTTTCGCGCTGGCGCAAAAGTGTGGATTCGATTTCTTGGAGACCAGCTTTGAGATCTTCAATGATTTTTAAAGAAGAGTCTTTTGAACTGGAACGCTCGAGCCACTCTTTTGCAGCAAGACGCAATTCTAAATTTTTGAGTTCTTCAGAGAGATTTTTAAAGCGCTCAGCTTTGTCAGCTTGTCGTTTAAGTGAGCTAAGTTGTTTTTGCAAATCAGCAACGATGTCGTCCACTCGCTGTAAATTAAGTTTGGAATGCTCAATTTTACGTTCGGTCTCGGCTCGACGTGCTTTGAACTTCATGATTCCCGCAACTTCTTCGATCACAGATCTGCGATCTTCGGGTTTTAAGTTAATCATGCGCGCGATCGCGCCTTGCTCGACAATGGAATAAGCTTTTGCACCGACGCCTGTGTCCATGAAAAATTCTTGGATGTCACGCAATCGGCACTGAACTTTGTTAATTAAATATTCTGAATCCCCACTGCGATAGTATCGTCTGGTGATTTGAATTTCACTCGAAGCTTGAAGTTGAGGGGGGAGTTCGGGATCAACGCCTGGGGTACGCTCTAACACCATGGTGACTTCCGCCATGTCCATAGCGGGAGCATCTCTTGAGCCGGAAAAAATCACATCCGTCATCACAGAGCCACGAAGATGTTTAGGCGACATGTCACCCATGACCCAGTAAAGTGCGTCTACAACGTTTGATTTTCCGCAGCCGTTGGAACCGATGATACCTGTGATGGGCTGATCGAAAGTGACGATGGTTTTATCTTGAAAAGATTTGAATCCAAAAAGCTCAAGGCGAAGAATTTTCAACGGGGGGCCCTCCCAGGCAAATAAATGAACGCAGAAGTGTCAGGATTACGTCAGATTTGGGCTTTTGACAAGCAAGCGGAGGCATTTTTCGCCTGTTCGCATATGCCAGTTTTCTTCATAGATAACAGAAATTTAACGCACTACAATGCGACTCTTAGTCTCTTAATTTTTAGACTCATTTTTGAGAGTGGCTTGAGCAGCCGCTAAACGAGCAGCAGGGACCCGGAAAGGCGAGCAACTCACATAATCGAGCCCCACGTTGTGGAAAAACTCGATCGATTTTGGATCACCGCCGTGTTCACCACACACACCACATTTTAAATTGGCATTGGTGCTGCGTCCTTTTTGAACCCCCATTTTCACCAGTTGGCCAACTCCAATTTGATCGATGGACATGAAGGGATCAACTTTTAAAATTCCCGTGTCTAAATATTCTGGAAGAAAACGGCCCGAATCGTCACGCGAAAGTCCCAAAGTCATTTGGGTCAAATCGTTGGTACCAAAACTAAAAAACTCTGCAGATTTTGCCACTTCATCCGCCGTAAGAGCTGCTCGAGGGATTTCGATCATTGTGCCAATTTGCAAAACTTGTTTAACGTTTGCCTTGGTCAATATCTCATTGATGATTTTTTCCATTCTTTCACGTAAAAAATCAAGTTCTTTGCGATCAAAAATCAGAGGAATCATGATTTCAGCTTGAACGGCTTCGCCTGTTAAGCGCGCAGCTTCGACAACGGCTTCTGCAATGGCCCGCGTTTGCATTTCATAAATTTCAGGAAAAGAAATTCCTAAACGACATCCACGATGACCAAGCATGGGATTCATTTCTTTTAGAGCGTGGGCTTTGCTGAGAATTTTTTCAGCCGAAGTTTTTAATTTCGTAGAAAGTGAGGTGAGGTCCGTGTCGGAATTAGGTAAAAACTCGTGTAAAGGGGGGTCGAGGAGGCGAATGCAAACGGGTAAACCTTTCATTTCGCGAAAGATCCCCACAAAGTCCTGGCGCTGCATGGGTTGTATTTTTTCAAGTGCAGCTGATCGTTCTCCGGCAGTGTCGGCGAGAATCATGGCGCGAACCGCATCGATACGATCGGGTTCAAAAAACATATGCTCTGTTCGGCAAAGACCAATGCCCTCGGCTCCAAATTGGCGCGCGACGCGAGCATCGTGAGGAGTGTCGGCATTGGCGCGAACTCGAAGTTTTCTCATTCCATCTGCCCACACCATAAGTTCGTTAAAATCTTTGTCTAAGGTAGAACTCACGGTGGGAATTTCGCCCAAAAAGATGTCGCCGTTGTTTGCGTCAAGAGTGATGACGTCACCTTCTTGAACTGTGATGACTGTGCTTTCACGATCGATAGTAAATCTCTTGTTTTTATAATCTATGTGAATGTCGGAGCATCCTACGATGCAACTTTTGCCCATTCCCCGCGCTACAACCGCGGCGTGAGAAGTCATCCCTCCTAGTGCGGTAAGAATCCCAACCGACGCATCCATTCCATGAATATCTTCGGGACTGGTTTCGTGCCGGACCAAAATCACACGTTCGCCTTTTGCTTTGCGAAGTTCGGCTTCGGTTGAGCTCAAAGCCACTCTGCCAGTTACCGCGCCGGGCGACGCGGCTAGGCCTTTGGAAATGGGTTGACCTTTGGCTTTGGGATCGAGGCGAGGATGCAAAAGTTGATCAATTCCATAGGGATCAATTCGCATGACAGCTTCTTCTTTGCTGATCATTTTTTCTTTGACCATATCCACCGCAATGCGAACTGCGGCTTGAGTGGCGCGTTTGCCCGTGCGAGTTTGCAACATAAAAAGTCGACCCTGCTGAATGGTAAACTCGATATCTTGCATGTTTTTGTAATGCTTCTCAAGAAGATCTTCAAAATGTGCGAGTTGCTTGAAAACATCAGGCATAATTTCTTCAAGCGAGTTTAAATCAGCAACATGCGGATCACGTTTTTTTTGTTCGTTTGAAATAGGATGGGGTGTGCGAATGCCAGACACGACATCTTCGCCTTGGGCATTTTGTAAAAACTCACCGTAAAATCTTTTTTCTCCAGTGGAAGGGTCGCGAGTGAAGCAAACTCCCGTAGCGCAATCATCGCCCATATTTCCGAACACCATTGCTTGGATGTTAACGGCAGTGCCCCAATCCTCCGGAATGCTTTCCATTTTTCGATAGCGAATCGCGCGCGGTGCCATCCATGATTCAAACACGGCGCCGATCGCGCCCCAAAGTTGTTCGGTGGGGTCTTGAGGAAATTTTTTACCGATGGATTCCAGGACTTTCATTTTATATTGCTCGACTAGCCCTTTGAGATCTTCAGCGCTGAGATCGGAATCTTTTTTGATTCCTTTTTCATATTTTAAATCCTCAAGCAATGTCTCAAATTGTGAAACATGAATTCCCAAAACCACGTCAGAATACATTTGAATAAAACGACGGTAAGAATCATAAGCAAAGCGTGGATTTTTGGAACTGTTGGCCAGACCCACAACAGTTTTATCGTTGAGGCCCAGATTTAAAACCGTGTCCATCATTCCGGGCATGGAAGCCCGTGCACCCGAGCGAACAGAAACGAGTAAGGGTTTTTGCTCACTACCGAATTCTAAACCCATGCAGGCTTCGAGTTGGCGGAGATTTTTGGCGACTTCATCTTTGAGAGCTACGGGGTAGCTTTTTTGATTTTGATAGAAATGCGTACAAACTTCGGTGCTCAAAGTGAAACCAGGAGGAACTGGAAATTTTAACTGTGCCATTTCTGCAAGATTGGCACCTTTGCCTCCCAAAAGAGCTTTCATTTCGGCTCGACCTTCAGTGAGGTTTGCGCCTTTGGCATCCAAACCAAAAAAATAAACAAATTTGTTTTTTGAAGAAGTGCTGGAAGAATTTTGAGGGGTGTTGCTTTGTTGACTCATGGGAATCTTTTAAATTTTTGCTGCAAGCATGACAAGGTGGAGATCATAAAAAGCACTGAGTCGGCACAGGAATAACTCTGCGCGGCGTTGAACTTGGATGGTGTCAAAGGTGTTTCTGTGAATTTTCTCGGCTGAGCTGTAGCATTTCATAAAAAAGGAGAATTCAGATGAGAATATTGAAAAGGTTTTTATTAGTGTCTATGACCGCATTCACACTGCAGGGTTTTGCCGAAGAAGGCCCATGCCATGCTGATCGCGAAAAATTTTGCGCTGGCGATCAAAAAAAGGTGGGGCAATGTTTAAAATCCCATGAAGCTGAACTCAGTGCCGAATGCAAAGCGCACATGGCGAAAATGATGGAAATGAAATCTGGACTAAAGGAAGAACGAAAAGAGATGAGCGAAGCCTGCAAAGGCGACGCTGAAACCTTGTGTAAAAATGTTGAAAAAGGCGAAGGACGCATTTGGAAATGCCTGAAAGAAAATCAAGACAAAGTCTCGGCGGCTTGTAAGAATGAATTTGCCGAGTTCAAAGCCGAAAAGAAAGAAGCCAAAGAAGGCATGAAAAAAATGATGAAGGCGAAAAAGAATAAATAGTCCTGAAAAAGTGAGAGGTTTGGATTTTTAACTTCTCACAGAGATATCAGGATATTTTTCGGTTAAAAATTCTTTCAGTTTTCCTTTGAGGCGCTCTTCAATTTGACGAGCGCGTTCTTTGCTGAACCCGTAGTGTTCTCCAATTTCTAAAAGAGTCTTGGGGTTTTCTGAAAGAAGCCGCGCTTCAAAAATTTCTCGATCGCGGGGCTCAAGAAGTTTTTGAAATTCTTCGAGAGCTTTTTTAAAAAGCATTGCTTGCTCCTGAAAGTCCAGTGCTTCGTCAGCCAAGGTTTCACCGGTAGAAATTTTTTGAATGATACCTAAGGGAGAATCCTCGTCGCTATCTCGAGCTACAGAATAAAGCGAAACATCTCCACCTTTTAATCTTTCATCCATAAGCTTAACGTCTTCTTCGTCGACGTTTAACTCCATTGCGATTGCTTTGGGTTCAGGTCGAATTCCCTCTCTCTCAAATTTTTCTTGTTCTTTTTTTAATCGATAAAAAAGTTTTTTCTGAGCTGCCGTTGTTCCGATCCGTACAAGCGACCAGTTTCGCAAGAGAAAATCTTGAATGTAACTTCGAATCCACCATACTGCATATGTAGTAAGTCGGACTTCTTTGTAAGGATTAAAATCCTGGACGGCTTTTATAAGTCCAACATTTCCCTCTTGAATGAGGTCAAGAATTTTTGCACCATAGCGCACATATTCAAAAGCAATTTTTACAACAAAGCGAAGATTTGCTTGAACAAGTTTTTGAAGCGCGAGTCGGTCTTGTTTTTCGAAAACCAATGTCGCGAGCGCACGTTCTTCCTCGGGTTTTAGCAAAGCCGTTTTTGCTATTTCTTTAAGATAAAGTCCCAGCAGATTTTGGTCGTGGATACTAAGATCTGCGGGCTTTAATGCAGGGACAAGAGAGTTTTTTTGTGGGGCGCTGAGACCAGCGTCCTTCATAGCCGCGGCCTCTGTTTCGCCAGATAAAACATCGGTTAAAACTTCGATTTCGCTATTTGATCCGCTTTTTTCGGATTTTTTTCGACGTGTCGTTTTATTGACACTACGACTTTGAACGTCTGAAATTATTGATTTTTCTTTGTTCTTAGGTTTCTTTACTGAGCTTTTGTTTCGCGTGGCAGTCATGAATTTTAGTCTTCTATTTGCTACAATATAAGGAAGATGGCAAGCGGAGCGCCTTTGGGGGCGGCTTTGGCAACCGTTCCGCAGCATGACGAGTTCGAGGATTCGTATTCTGGGATCCTGCATGGGCAAATTCGGCGAGTGTTACTCCTGAATGCCTCATGGGAGCCTTTGCGAATTCTTTCGTGGCAGCGGGCCATACTTTTGTACTTTAACGATAAAATTGAAGTTGTAGATCATTTTCCCGTGTCGATTCGAAGTCCCAGTGTCGAACTAAAAGTTCCTTCCGTCATTCGTTTAAAACGTTACATTGCTCCCAAAAGAAAAAATAAAATTTTAAGATTTTCGCGGCAGCATGTTTTTTTGCGCGATGGGTTTACCTGTGTTTATTGTAGAAAATCTTTAGCGATCAAAGATCTCACACTGGATCATGTTGTCCCCGTTGTTCGAGGAGGACAGCGAACCTGGACCAATATTGTCAGTAGCTGCGTGCCATGCAATCAACGAAAAGGTGCAAAAACACCACAAGAAGCCGGATTTAAAGATTTTAGATTACCCAAAGAGCCGCATTCCGGATTCTTGCCTGACTTGTTATTTTTCAGAGACATCCCAGAAGCTTGGCAACCCTATCTCACGCGATTGCTTTCCACACAACGTGCATAAAAAAATCTAAAAACTAAAATGGAATATCGTCTGAGGTAGGTTCAGCTTCATCAAAACTAGGAGGTGCACCAAAAGGGTCTTGGTGAGCGGAGGAACCTGAAGAAGAGTCTTCGTGAGTTCTACCCTGTGAAGCTCCGGATCCCAGAAATTGTACGGTGTTTGCCACGATTTCTGTGGTGTAGCGCTTTTGCCCATCTTTATCATCCCAAGCTCGTGTTTGAAGTTTTCCTTCAACATAAGCCTGACGACCTTTTTGCAAATATTTTCCGCAGAGCTCACCCAATTTGCCCCAGACAACAATTCGGTGCCATTCTGTTTTTTCCTGTTTTTGGCCACCTTTGTCGGTCCAAGATTCAGACGTGGCAATTGAAAAATTGCAAACGGCTTGACCTTGAGGGGTGTGGCGCAACTCCGGATCTTTACCGAGGTTACCAACGATGATGACTTTATTTATTCCTGCCATATAAGACCTCTACTTAATTTATTTTGATTGTTTTGCTTGTTCAGTTGTTTTGTTAGTTGTTTTAATGTTTCGAGCTAAAGGGTATGGTCGAGGATAATGAGGAAGTCAACACAGAGTGCAGGTGGGAAGAGCGGGAGAAGTCCTTTTTTTTTAGTCCTGATTTTGTTTTTCAGTGGGCTCAATGTTTGGGGGCAAGATCTAAAGTCGGGAAATTTAAACGATAGCTTTTTAAGTCGACCCGCTGTGCGAGTCTTTGTTGGGATTGACGCGCCGCAAATTGGTTTTGAGGTATCTTCCAAAGTAAAAGATTTTTTTGGGATTTCAACTCGTGCGGATTTTCCATTGAAACCCAATGCCCGGTTGAATTCCAAAAGCTGGCAGGGCAGCGTTTTCCCTGAGTTTATTTCTTCAGATTCGATCAGTCTTGCACCCGAGGTGGGAATTCGATGGAATGCTTCAAAACTATTCATTCCTGTCGGCATGAGATTAGGTTTTCCAGTTTCTGGATTAGACCTGCGCTTGCAAAGTTTTGTCTTGTTCGGATCAGATAAGTTTACTCAAGAAACACACTTTCAGTGGGAATATTTTTTAAATCGCGGAATTCACTATCAATCCGCATTCGGCATGGAATTGATTTTCTTCTCTCAGGCAGCGTCTCAGACTGATTTTGGCGCCTCACATTTTGGAGTGGCTTTTTTAGCGACGAGTCAGTTTTAACCAGACTTTGGGTTCACCGAGAAACTTAGTAATCTTGTCCGAAACTAAAATTAATATTTTTGTCATCTCTGGATGAAGCTACATAAATTTGCACGAGCAAGTTGCGATTAAAAAGTATTTTCAATCCGCTAGAAACACCTGCTGCACTTTGATCAGAGATTCGACCAAGATCGACCCCTAGCAAAGTTGGAAAAAATTGTGTGTGAAGCCCAAAAATTCTCACTGGCGCAAACTCCAATCGCAATTCTGCGCTATTGATAATTTTAAATGTTTCATGAAATCTTCCATTCGGAAAACCTCGAAGAATTTGAGATTGCGAGAGGTCCAAGATCGGATCAATACCACCAATGGACGAAAGTTCCCAAAAGGGTGCTTGTCCCGTGATCCCATCCAAAGTGAGGCGATTGGCAAGGGTCCAGCGTCCCTTACTGACGTAGCGTCTATCAATGACAGTAAAACGACGAAAGTCATATTGCCCAACTGGTGGGCTCGAATATTCGGCAGCAATCTCGAGGGCCCATCCTACACGACTCAGCTCTTCGCGATCACGGGAGTCTAAGAGAATTCCAAATCCCAAACGTGAAGAAATTCCGCCGTTAAATCCGCGAGGCTGATCGAGGAAAAGTTTGCTTTGCGAGACATCAGAAAAAGCTCTCGTATTGTGTTTAATAGAGGAAAAAGTTCCGAAGAGGTTGACTTTTTGTTTGGATACTTGAAACAGCGGAAAGATAATAGAACTGTTGATTCCAAGTTCTGTGGCAGAATATCGATAATTTTTAGCTTCGTCGGTGATGATGACATCATAATCTTTGCCTGTTCCATACCATCGCGATTCGGTGGTTCTCAAATAAAACGATTTCATTTTTACTCGAGGTCGAAAGGGAATGTACTTCACTGCAGGGACGTCAAGCGAAAGAAAGCTGTTCCATTGTTGGGTGTCGCTGCGAACCACCCCGGTTTCGAGAGAATAGAGATAGGGCTCCCTTGCTGAGATGTTTGTGAGCTTAGCGCGGAAGCCACCAAAGAACCCAGAATCTTGAATGCTATACATCAATGGGAAAGCCTGAAAAAGGCAAGGATCTCCAAAACAGGTCGTGTCTCGATAAGAGGCAAAAGTTTTGACAGTATCTTTTACTTTTGTGCCAAGATTTTGAACTTCCTCGCCTAGGGTACCCGGATCTGGAACGACCGAACCCCCTTCGATTCTAGGAAATAATCCAAAAGGTAAATAGTCTGCGGATCTGGCGATAGGAGTCAATGCATGGATGCATACAAACAGCGAAATGCCTTTGAACAAAATGCTGACGAGAAAATCCCTCATGCTCTCTAATTTAACATCCGAAAGAGTCTTTGTGGAATTCTCAATCAGTGCCTTATGGGCTTTTTTTTCGACAATGCTGAGTTCATGGAAACGTGATCGACCATTACGCCACCTTGATACTCGAGCCGTAATTTTGCGGCAGATTTTTTTTACAGGCTCCGAAGCCTTTCGGTTGATATCGCTAGCAGCCATTATTATTGGTACCGTGACTGTGATTCAATCCGGCGCGCAGTTGCGGAAATTTGGGGGCGCTGATGCGTTGGGTTCTATTTTAGTTGCAGCATTTATTCGCGAAGTGGGACCTTTGGTAACTACCATTGTTGTTGTAGCAAGATCGGTCTCTGCAATGGCCAGTGAACTTGCTTCGATGAGGGCAAATGGAGAAATCGATTCTCTACGCGCTTGCGGAGTAAGTCCTCAATCCTACCTGGTAGTACCGCGAGTTTTGAGTGGTGCAATTGCTACCTTACTGTTGGCAATGCACTTCGTATGGATTTCCTTTACGGTGGGATTTTTTACTTCTCAAGTTTTCGTCAACATTCCTTTTGATCGCTTTGTAGACAATGTGCTCACAGGAATTACGGGAATGGATTTGGTGATATTTTTTGTAAAAACTGCTCTTCTTGGAAGTGTAGTTTTTTTGATGGCCTGCTATTGCGGCTTGAGAACTTCAGGTGCGAGTTACGAAATCCCTCAAGCAACTACCATGGCGGTTGTGTGGTCCTTTATGTTTGTCTTTGTGATGCAACTTTCAATTTCGGGCCTTTACTATTTCTTTGTCCTACAGAGATCTGGATTGTTGGGAATGTTATGACGACAGAATCAAAAATCAAAAACCCAGAGCCCATTTGGCAATGCGACAATATCGGCGCAGGATTTTCGGCACACGAAGGCGTTATTAAAGGGCTCAATCTTTCGGTTAACGCTGGTGAAAAAATTGCGTTGCTTGGAACAGCTCAATCCGGCAAAGCGCTTTTACTCAGATGTTTGGTAGGGCTACGCCCCGTGCGTGAAGGCACGTTCAAAGTTTTTGGTAACGAAATGAAAAAGCTTGATTACTTTGAGGATTGGGAAAATATTATGCCCCAGTCTTTGCGACGACGGATTGGTGTTTGTTTAGAAGTCGAAGGCCTTTTGAGCAATGTTTCGGTGCGCGAAGGAATGGAATTGCTTTTTCGTTTTAAATATGGCGACCACAGTGCAAAATTGCGCGAAGGGGCTAAAAAAATTGTTGACCAAACTTGCGCTCATTTTGGTTTGGGAGCTTCGATCCATAAGAGACCCAATCTTTTAACATCGGCTGAACGTAGGCTGGCAGGAATTGCTCGCGCATTCCTCAGCAAACCGCACGTTATTGTTTTAGAAAATCCATCGCAAAATGTGGGCGATCTTCATAGAGAAACTCTTTGGCGGGCTTTAGATTTTGTCGCGGCGGACGCTGGAAGAACGGCAATATTTTCGACAGAAGATTGGAGTCTTGCTTATCGATATTGCCCAAGGTGGATTGTGATGGAAGATGGGAAATTTGTTTTTGATGGAAGTCCTCGTGAATTTTTGCGAGGGGATCATGAATTGGTCAAAGGGCTAAGGCGCCTTCGAGAAATTGAAGCGAGTCATCGAGCTGCCTTTGAGGAGGTCGCATGAAAAATATGAATCAAAAAGCTTATGTCTTCATGGTGAGCGGATTGGTGATTTTTAGCGCACTGATTTTTGCGGCGGGCTTTAGGCAGGGATGGTTTAGTTCCTCCAAAAGATATACCGTCCTATTTGAAAACGGAGAAGGTGTCTTTGTGGGTACCCCCGTATCGATATCGGGTTTGCGAGCGGGTTCCGTGGAGTCTGTGGAGTTAAATCACGCAAACAAGATTGAAGTAAAAATTAAAATTCAAAGTAAGTTTTCGCAACACATTCGAGAAGATTCGAAAGTGATGATCGGCCGTCCATTTATTATCGGCGAAAGAGCGATATCGATTTCACCTGGCAGGGGCGAAAAACCCGCGCTTGGTGAATATTCTGTTTTGCAAGGCGAAGAGTCCCTTGAAATCACGGATATGCTGAGTGGTGGGAGGCTGTCACCCTACTTTAATACTTTTTCAAAATTATTGGAGCAAATGAGAATTGTGATCGAAGGTGATGGAACGCAAAACGCAGTCAATCTTGTCACTTTGTACAAACAGGCCTATTCCAGTTTAAAATCGATTGATAATCTTTCTAAAGAATTTAGCTCACTGAAAACCGATGTCGCGTCAGTTGCAAAAAGCCCCGAAATGAAAAAAATTGTTTCTGGAGTTTCTAACTCTACTGAGGACATTGGACTTCTGTTAAAGGAGACAAACAAGGCGCTGCCTGCGATTGTTGATTTGTCCGACAAACTTGTCCAAATGATGCCCCAGCTTTCGAAAACTTTAAATGAGACAGTGTTTACCATGCAGGCGATGCAACGAAGTTTTGTGCTGAGTGGTGGGGTAAAATCGCTAAAAAATGATATCGAAGAGTCTAAAGAAAAAGGACGGGCACTTCCCCAGAGTCCAGATGTGTTGGGGCGAGATCGCAGTCCCGCGGGCGCAGAAGATTCCACTTCGAAGTAGCCGAAAAGAATCTCTCCTGTTAAGAACATCCATGTGAAAATTTTAAAAAATGCTTGGCTGCCATCTTGGGCCTGGACTTTGATTTTTCGTCATTTGCAAGGTGCTCACAATCGACCCGCAATCAAATGGATGAATCGATTTGCACTTTTGGGAATTTGCGTAGGCACTTTTGCTTGGACAACTGTGACCAGTACAATGCGTGGATTGCAAAATGATCGCAGAAATCGGGTGCTTGTTCAAAAGCCACATCTTTTGTGGGACGGGGCACCGCGCTCTGATATTTTAGCGAAGCGCGAAGTTTTAGAAAAATTTTTTGGTGATTCGCTGAGCTCCTTAAAGTTTGTCCTTCAAACTGAGGGTTTATTTGAAATCGCTAACTCCAACCAAAAGGGACGAAGCAGCGGGGCTGGAGTGGTTATTCAAGGGGTAGAAGACCCGGAGTCTGGAATTCAATTCGGAATTGAATTGATGTCAGAGTTTCATTTAGCCCCCGGTTCGCTATTTAAACTTCACAATGTCTGGAGGATGGATCTCCCACCTTTGGAGCTTGAAGTGGACCAATCTTTTGAAAGTGGAATATATGAAATCGACCGCTCAACACTGAGAGTTCCAAGGGTTTTACTTGAGAACTGGCTGGGTATGAAAGACGCTATTTCGAGAATTGAAATCCAGTTGAAGGATCCTCATCGAGCCGATGAGTTAATAGAAAATTTAAAAAAGGAAACGGGATTAGTATTTAACTCCTGGAAAACTTTGGATGCTTCTTTGTGGTATTCGCTAAAGCTCGAAATGATAGTGATCACAATTGCTGTTTTTTTTGTTGTGTTAATAGCAGCATTCAGTGTGCACATGGCGCTGAGTGTGAGAGTGGTCGAAAAATCTCGAGAAGTCGCACTTCTTCGCGGTTTAGGTGCCAATGATAAAATTTTGGCGCGTCTTTATTTCACGGAGGCGCTGTTGCTCGGAATCTTTGCCTCCATAGTTGGACTCTTGCTTGCCTACGTATTTTGTATGGGCTTGTCGAAATGGTGGAAACTTCCAGCGATTTATTATTACACAAATTTACCCATCGATTGGAACTGGGGGATGAGTCTTGCGCTGACATCGATATCTATAGGTTTAACCGGTATTGCAGGCTATTTGCCCGCGCGAAGAGTTCGCTCAATTGAAATTCAAGAGGCATTGAGATCTTGAAAAACTCTTTTAAACTATGATCGTCGTGCGGAACCCCTTTCACTTTTGCTTTCTTGTTTTTTGTGTTGTCTTTTTATTCCCCACTTTTGCAAAGAGTTCCGTTTTTTATATGGTCATGAACAAGTTTGAAAACAAATTGACCTTACATTCTTTTGAGGATGCTTCACTGCTAAAGGAATATCGAGCGATTACAGGAAGTGCGGTGGGGGATAAAGAGCGTGAAGGAGATTTAAAAACTCCCGAAGGAATTTATTTTATTGAGCGTCGCGTCCCTCAAAAAAAACTTTTTAAACTTCATGGGCCCGCGGCTGTGGAACTCAATTATCCTAATTCCGTTGATCGAATTTTTCGCCGCAGTGGAGATGGGATCTGGATTCATGGGGTGGACAACGAAGATCGGATGAAAAAAAGATTCGATACTCGAGGGTGTATTGCTTTATCAAATAAAGATATTTTGGATTTAGTCGGCCGCCTGACCTACCAAGATATTCCTATTGTCATCCACGAAAAAAATATTGAAGATGTTAAAATAGGGTTGACCCCCCTCAACAGTCCAACTCATAGACGAGTGGAAGAATGGGCTGCGGCGTGGTCATCAAAAAATCTTGAAAGCTATCTTTCTTTTTATAGTTCAGATTTTTACTCTAAAGGTATGAACTTTGATAAATGGACTTCGTATAAAAAACGTTTGAATCAAAAGTATCAAAGTATCAAGGTTTCGATAGAGGATCTTAAGATCCTCCGGCATGGCAAATATGCGGTCGCGGTATTTCGGCAAAAATATCGAGGCGATTCATATTCCGTTATTGGTCGTAAACGGCTTTATTTGATCGGAGAGGGCGCAAATGCGCTCATTTTGGCCGAAGAATCAATCGATGATTCTGTCAGCAATTAATCTTGTTGCTAAAGTGCTAAGACATTGCTTACAAGGGTCCCTGAATGCGGGTCGGAAAATCGCGGAATTTTGAAAGAAATTCTGAGGAAAGTCCGGGCACCAAAGGACGCTGCAAAGGCTAACGGCCTTCCGAGGAGGATTCGCAAGAATAGGAACTCGAGGAACAGTGCAACAGAGAGAATGTCCAGGGCTTTGAGTTTTATTTCGGGAACGGGAGAAATAAATTCAAGGAAATTCACGAAAGTGTTTTTCGAGTCAGATGGAGTGAAAACAGGCAAACTCTGCAGGGTGCAAGATCAAATAGGAGAGAAAGTCACGGTCCGTGGCGTTTGGACTCTCGGGTAGATTGCTAGAGCCACTTTGAAAAAGGTGGTCGAGAGAAATGATTTTCTCAAGGTTATTATAGTACCGTCGGTTACTCACATAGCCTTAAGACAGAACCCGGCTTATAGACCCGCATTCACCGACCCTTTCTACTTTTTTCCAATATAGCCGACGCTCACAGTGAACTGATCGAGATTTTCTAGATCCAAACCGTGAAGGGTGATTTCTCGTTTTGCCGCATCAAAAGTAAAACCGTTTGATGTGCTGACATCGAGTCTTTGGTTATTGAGTTTGACAACAAGCTCACCTTCAACCTTTTTGCTAATTTTAAACCGACGTTCCACCTGAATGGCAATTTGTCCACCGAGTGCGCCGAGTTCTGCGGAAAACTCGGTACAGATGTTTAAGATTTTTCCGTTGTATTCGCTGGCCACAGGGTAAAGTGCTTGATGGGCTTTGGCGTAAGTTGCGCCTACTTGGAGTGCTGTGGTACAGGTTTGATTTGTTGGCGCAATCACAAAATCTGCACGAATCAAGTCAGGACGATTTGGGCGAAGAGATTTGAGTCGACTGACGAATGAATTGATGCGACTTTCTTCTGAAGCAGCACTGACATCTTTAAGATATGCGGTGTTCCGATTTCCAACGGCTTCGTCTTCATCGCTGACTATGACAACTTCTAAAAATGAATCATCTCTCAAAAATCCTGCGTTCCAACCATTGGTATTTGTCATCGAAGAGCCGAGCGCGTAAGTGGCGGCTAAGAGTCCCGTTTCCGACGCACTTCCATTTGTGCCCAAGATAGCATTTTGTCTAAACTGACGTAGAGCTTCGGAGCGGCCATGCTCTGTTTTGATAAAGCGGTCGTTGCCTTTGTATGCCAAAAGTGAACCTGCGCCAGCGTTGGGAAAATTTGTGTAAGCGGTGCCCTTCCAATATTTAGATTCGGTAGACGAGTCAGTTGAAATGACACCAATATGATAATCGATTCTTTGCGCTGTAAAACCTTCTAGAAAACTTGCAAATGAATCTACAACTTTCGCTTGCTCTTCGGCCATAGAGCCTGAGTTGTCCATAACAAAAAGAACATCGACAGCTTTTGCTTTGTTTAAAACATTAAAGGTGTCTGTAACTTCGATATAGGGATTTGAATCGCCGTCGTAGGGTTGATCCCAAGGATCAGTTTCCTCTTCATCAGCGACGGGATCAATGGGACCGTCGTAGTTCGGGTCATTGGGATCGAGTGAGCCGTTTGATCCTTCACCATCCGCACCTTCAGGAGGAGCGCTTTGGTCGATTTCATTTTCAGCGGAACTGGAGTTCACATCGCTAACTTTGACTTCGCATGCTCCGATTGCAAGTAGCATACTCATCGAAAAAAAAGTATGAAGGAAAAAAGAATGTGATTTGTTTTGGGAAGAATAATTGTTCATGTCGCCCCTTTTAGCTTGAGATATTAAAACTGAGGTCCCGGGGGAGCGTACATGAACTTGGATTCCGGCGATGTTCTCAAGATACTTTTTGTTTTTGTATTTTTAAGTGTAGTTAAACACTACCAGAAAGAATTTTAAAAAAGGGAAATATTTTTGGCACCTCAGAAAAGCCACATGAAATCAGCATCTAAGGATGATCGTCAGAACAGATTTTGAAAATTTGAACATTCTGAGGAACAAATCATTGGCTCCTCACTCGCTTGGCGGTACCTCGAATCGAGGAATACAATGACGTAGGAATGAAAAAATCAAATCTTAACGGTCCTTTAATCCGGACCTCGGTTTTTGAAAACTGTGTTTTTAGATTTAGGAAAATTCAGTTATTTAGCTTCGTTTTGATTTTCATATTTTCAAAAGCGGTGTCGGGAGCTGAAGAAACGGCACTCGATAAATCACTCGCCCCAACTGATGAGTCAGCATTTGCAAATGTTTTTAAGGACATGGGAGTCGTTCAACGTCGAGCCATGAACAAGTCGGGGAAATTTTTAATTACTACCTATGGAGGACTCGATTTTTCGGACGGACCGTATTCTATGTATTCCATAAACACGAATGTGGGATATGGCATTTCGGATTTTTTCGAAATCTACCTGAACATTGTTCCGATGTTTGTAACGAACCCGAGAAGTATTGTGGGACTTATCCAAGGACTAAAACTTGACCCCGCCGAGTATCCGACCACTTGTAGAGCTGGAGTTGTTTGTACTGCGACCGTGAGTTTTATAAAACCAAAAATGCAATTCGGTGGAGAAATCTTGTGGGCTCCGGCATATGGCAAAGACAGCATAGGTTCGCGAAGTGTTATTCGAAGTGACACTTTTTTTAAACTTGGAGTTGCTTCAGTGATTTACGAAGAGTCGCAAAAAGGTTTGAGTTTTAATGCCTCAGTTGGGAAAACCTATTTTCTTGATGAATGGGTAGGTTTTCGAATTGCTGCTTCTGCGCTCTTAAAACAAACTTACTATTCGGTCGATCCAACGGTTTTACCAACAAAGGCCTTTCGATTTTATGGCGTCGTGGAAGCCGGAATCATTTTGTATTTATAGAAATTTAGAAGGAGTTTAAATCACATGGAAGCAAACGTACAAGAACTTGGTGTGATGCAAACACTTATCGAACACGGTGGCGCGGCGGTCTGGTTAATTTTTGCAAGCGGATTTTTTTTAGTGGGGTTTGGAATCGAACGCATCATCGCATTGTTTTTTAAATTGAATTTTAATACTCAACAAACATTGGATGCAATTCGAACCAAAATCTTAGAAAAGCGCTACACCGATGCGTTACAGATTTGCAATTCGCAACCTAAAGCGCCCGAGATTTCTGTGATCAAAGCGGGTTTGATGGCGGTAGAAAACGGTCGCGAAGCCATGAGAAGTGCGCTGAGTGGTGCCGTTTTGGAAGTCAGTCATAAAACCGAAGTGCGACTCCCTTATATTTCGCTCATTGCTAACGTTGCAACTCTTTTGGGCTTGCTTGGCACCATCGCTGGTTTGATCAAACTCTTCGCGGTAATTGGGAATTTGGATCCTGCTACCAAAGCTCAGAAAATGGGTATTGGGATTTCAGAAGCGATGTATGCCACCGCCACGGGATTGACTGTGGGTATTGTAGCTATGGTTTGTCATACGGTTTGTGTTTCCAAAGCTGACGAAATCGTTGGTAACGCCCAAGACGCTGGTTTTAAACTTGTAACATGGGTGGAGCAGTCGGAGCGATCAGAGAAGAATGGATAATCTGTTTCAAAAATCTAAGCGTCGTCACATTAGGGAACTTAATGTGGTTCCTATTTTGGATATGATGACTACGCTTATCATTTTTTTACTTCAGATTACCTCGTTCATGGAATTTACAAAAATTACTATTCCACCAAGTTCAACGTCTGTGATTACCGATCCCGTTCGCCCGCCTCCCTTGTCGCCAAAAATTTTTTTAATGGCGAACGAAAAAGCTTCTTCGCTAAAAGTCCAGTTGATGTGGGCGGGAGAATCGTCAGGGGCAAACGTAGAAATCGTTAAGTTCGATAAAGATTCTAGTAAAATAGAAAACGCAGCAGCAGTTTTAAAGGCGGTTGATAAATTAGTGAACGAGTTCCGTAAAGAATTTCCCGGGGAACAAAATTTTCAGCTTGGGGCGAGTTCTTCGATTCCGTACCAGCATGTGGTTTCGGCAATGGACGGAATTCAAGCGGCCTTCGGTCCAAAAACTGAAAAGGCCGTACGCGAAGTGGCAAATATTGTTTTAGTTTCGTACCAAGATGTCAACGCCGAATATTTAAGATCCGGTGAGGTGGTGGAATAATGAATTTTACTCCACGACATCGTCGCGAACCCATGGAACTTCAACTTACTGCCATGATTGATATTTTTACAATGATTGTTATTTTTCTAGTCATGGGCACAGTTATTGGAGTCGCCGATGTGTCGATGCCGCCAAAAACAAATCTTCCAAAAAGTTTGAGTGCGGAAGCTCTTGATGCCGCTCCTCAGGTTTTGATCAGCAGTCGAAAAGAAAGTTCCAGCCCTAGTGTAGAACTGAGAGCGCTATCCACTAAGTTTCCTAAATCAGAAAAAATTTCAATTGAAGAGTTTCGCAGTGATAAAGTGGCACAAAGTGTTCCCATCACAGAATTAAAATCTAAAATTAGCAATCACATCAATGCATTGACCCCTGAGCAACGAAAAGGGGGAATATTGCTCAATGTCATTGCCGACGAAGAAAGCACCTATCAAGATATTTATGACGTTGTTGCCGTTTTTCGAGGCGCGGGATTTGAATCCTTACTTTTTGTGGCAACCGGTGACCCAAAAATCAATGCTCTGATTCAAAAAGGGCAGGGCTCTTTGTGAAAACCTTTGCGCGGTTTGGTATCGGAAAAGTATTTTGTAAGATTTTTCTCGCTCTATTTTTTCTGTCACTGTCGGCTGCAACCATTGCGAGTACTGCGAGATTCCTAGAATTCGTTGAGCAGGGGGACTATCTTGGGGCACGGGTTTTCTTAAAAAAAAATCTGGGGAAAATTTCTACAACTTCTGAGTGGTTAGTGTTTCGTGCGGAGCTCATGAAGCATGCGGATCTTGTGGGATTTGATCTCGTCTATGCAATTGATAAGAAGGGTTTTGAGGGAATTGCCGGAGGTGCGCCCGACTTAAACGCTTCACGAAACAATGCGGACCAACTGATGTTGTCGGGTCAGTTTGAAGAAGCATTCAAAATTTATCAACGTATTGCGCAAGAACTCAAAAGAATTCACAAGAGCACCAATCAACGGTCTGCCCAAGTAGGAATCGAGTTTTTGCAACCCTATATTTATCAGTCAATGGCAAGAGCACTTTACGGCGCTAGAAGATATGATGAATCCTTTTTGGTGTATCGCTGGATTCCCAATCATTTTTCGCGTATTCGAGAGGTCCAGTTCGAAAAAATGTGGGCAGCTTTTCGAGGGGGGCGCATTGACCAAGCCCTTGGCGCGATAGCTTCTCAGTCTTCCTCATATTTTAGCGTGTATCTGCCAGCGGAGTCGTATCTAGTTCAAACCTACCTCTACAAGCGACTCTGTCGTGATACAGATTTTAATATGGTACTTAGGCAAATGCGGGATCTGCGAGACCGATTGAAAGGATCCGCATTTTCACTGGAAGAATATGTTAAAGGGGATTTAGAGACACTAGTACTTTGGAGAGTCAGTGAAACGCCGAAAGGGTTTAGCGGCTCTGGTGTGAGTGTCGCAGAGCGAGAAACAGAAAGGCAACGAATTTTAAAAGTTCTGAGCAAAGCTTACATTGGTAACAAAACAAAACTTTTTGACGACTTAGAAAAGGCCTTGGCCTATGTACAGCTCACGGTAAGGGCGGGCTCCAGCGGCGTTCTGAAGCCGATTGAAAAAATGCCCAGCAGGCAAGCATTTTTTGATCTTGGTCTGGAGATTTGGCCCGCCGACTCAAGAGAAGACTGGATAGATGAAATTGGCTCCCATCGATTTATGGGGGAAAGTCTATGCAAGAAAGAAAAATAGAGTTGTTCACTTCTTTTTTTCCTTCGCGCTCTAAGCAGCTATCGAAGATTTTTGGATTTTTAGCGGCCGTTTTAGCTTTTATAAACACAGAGGCACGCAAAATCGAAAGCGGCAGCTTGGCGAAACCGGACTCATCAATTTCCGATGATGCATCCCGTAAAAACGAGAGCAAAAAATTTAAAAAAAACGATGCGGCCCCTACGGGACTCCTTGAAATTGGGCAAAAAGAAATTACAGAAACGCTACGAGGAATTAATCTCCTGATAAAAAAGTCTCCAAATTCACCTCAGCTACCAAACCTTTTACTCAACAGGGCACTCGCAAGTTTTTCGTTAGCAAGAAAACGCTTGCTCGATGCAAAAGCGTTGAAAATGGATCCCACCTCGCTTCGCTTGCTCACGGTTGCAGCCGCCGATTGTACAAAAGTGATACAAACTTCCACTGCAAGCCAATCGCTTCATGCTAGGGCGTACTATATTCGAGGACTCAGTAGTGTCTATGCCGACAATAATAGCAAGGCAGTTGAAGACTTCTCGAATTCTTTGAAGTTGGATGGGCAGTCTCCACAAGCCGGGTGGATGGGGCTTCAAATTGCTGAGCAGCGCTTCGAAGATGGTGATTTTAAAGGCGCACAAGAATTTTATGCCAAATATTATAAGAAAATGGATCCTCAATCGTCTGAACTTGCGAGATATAAAATGGCATGGACCCACATCAATTTGAAGCAATTTGATCAAGCAGAAAAAGTATTGCTTTCAATTATTACAAGAAAGGCTCAAGACAATTTTGTAAAAGATGCAATTAAAGATTTGGCATTTTTACTTTCTACATCCGCAGATGAAGACAAAATTTTAGAAGTCGCTGATAATCGGTTTAAAGATCGCGAAGATCGTTTTAGCTTTTTATCCGTCGTGATGACTCAGTTCGAAGTCCAAAATAAAATGGGTCTGCAATCTAAAATTTTAAAGCGCTTGCTGGAAAGCGCCGAAACACCAACTCAAAAACTTCAGATTTTACTTTCTGGATTAAGAAGTGCGAGGCGGGAGTATGCCTCGCGTGACCACTATTCGGCCTTTGTGAAGGTGCGCGACTTTTTAAGTTCCGAAAAAATTGAATCTGATAGAGAATGGAGCACGGTGAAGGAGGCTCTGGATTCCGAATCACAATATTTGATGCGCAGTTTTTTGGAAACCTATTCGGCTAAGGTTAAGACACCCGAAAAGTTTAGCAAGGACAAGATCGGCGTGGGACTAAAAACTTTGTTCGCCTTTTACAATAAACACTTTTCTGACTCCAAAATTCACTCAGAGATTTTACTCAAGTGGCACTATTTGTGTTTCGAAACTCAAGATTGGACTTGTGTGGATCAAGTATCAGAAAAAGTGCTGGCAGAGAAAAGTCTTAAGGCCGAACATTTGTCGGTCTCGGTGGATCAGCTTTTAGCGCTCGAAGAGTTGAACAAACAAAAGAAATTATCAGATGAAGATATTTTGCAAACAAAGTTCGAAAGGTTCCTTGTCAAATACCCCAAGGCAACTCAGTGGGGAGATGTTGCGAGACGATTGGCAAGCATACTGATGGCAGCAAAAGAAATTGAAAAGGCGATCGGTGTCTATGATCAAATTTTTCAACAGGCTGCTTCTGCAGAGTCCTTTGCGGAGCTGCAAAAAGTTCGTTTGAGCCATGGAAAATTTGATGATATTCAAGCAGACACTCGTTTAGATAAGGAAAAAATGACTCCTGAGATTTTAGAAATTCAGCGGGAGTCGGCTTTAAGATTGGCTATCGAAGCGCGGAAAAGTGGTAGCGATGCCGAATACAAAAAATATTTAGCGAGCTATTTAAAGTCGCAACCCACTCCAGAAAAGGCAATGATCGTTCGCAAAGACTTCATAAGTTTTTTACTTGGCAAGGGAGATGACCTGGGAGCAGTTAAGGAGTTGCAAAAGATTCCAGCAAAAGAACGTTGTGTGAGTATGTTCAAAAAAGAGTGCCTTCAAATTTGGAAACGATTGATGCTGGATTCCCAGTATGATTCGGCCGAAAAACTGCTGGAGCTCCCACAAAATGTGAAATCTGACTTTCCAATATTACAATTTTTGCTGACTCAGCTCAGTCAAAAGTCAACAGTAGATGTTCGACTGTATCAATTGCTTGGTGCTGCTGAAAAGGAATATCTGCTGTCTCTGCTTGTATTGTTTAAACCCGATTTAGTTATAAATTTATCCAAAAGTTCAGCTAAGAAAAATTCTTCCTTCCATCCTTTGCTGCCGCTCGCCATTCGAATGAAACAAAAAGAATGGGCGCTCAAAGAGTCAGCAACGAATCGCAAACTTTTGGGTCCAGCATTTAAATTTCAAAGTCAGCCGATTTCGCAAAAGTTGCCTGTGGAAACAAAAATTTCGCGTTTGCAGATTCCAAAGGGAAGCGTGTCGCCAAAAGCTCTCGAAAAGCTGAGTCAGCAATTGATTGGTGGCATTGAGAGTATTCGGAAAGACCTGCAGAGAGATTTGCAGAAAAAATTTTTGCTGCAGGACAAAGTTCGGGCTCTTGCGGCAGCGGAAGTTTTGGAAAATCAGATGGCGCAGTTTATCGGAGCTCAAGCTGCGCCTAGCGGACTGAATGAAGTGCAGTTGGCGCAGTATCAAAGTGGCATTGCAGAGCTTGCTTCGAGTTATAAGGATCAGGGCAAAGAATGGCGAAAAGTAAAAGATCAGTTACAAATTAAACTCGAGGCCGAGACTCAAAGTGCTGCATTGCAAATGCTAGATGAACGAAACTTCAACTCATTCCCATGGAATAAGCTTTTAGAGAATAGCGATATGAAAAAATTAAAGGCATTAATTCAGCAAGAGGATATTGGTGCGTCCTTGGTATTGATTGACCTCATGAAAGAGGAAAAGGTTTTGGAGGATGAAAATTTCAAACGCATTCGTACAGGCATTCTTTTAAGTTTGATTCCCACGGAGAGTATGAGGGTTTATCTGCATCAAGAGCTTCGTCAGTTGAAAGCTGATGATTTGCTGGAAGAACTTGTCTCTAAGCCATCAGAACAAGCAGATGACCAACCTGACAAAAAATCAGACGAGGAGGCCGAAAGTGAAATCGATCTTTAAGAGTTTTATATTTACTTTTTTATTTTTAGTTCTCGCACCGATTGTCTTTGCACAGGAATCCCCAACTCCTTCGAAAAAGAAAGCCAAGCCCAAAGATACAGAGCAGTCCCAAACGGCAGATCCAGCCGTCATGGATTTCGAAAGTGATGTCATTGAAGGGCAACGTATGCGTCCCGAGCTTTTTAATCAGTCTGGCACTGAAGGCTTAACTTTGGATGCCATTCTGTATTTACGAAATGACTTTAATGACCTTCATCAGCTTGAGCAAAAACGAAGGCCAAAGTATTTAGAAAAGAAAAAAGGAAACTAGTTTTATGAAGGTGTTGGTGATCTCTCGTCAGAATCAAGAATTGGAGAGGGTACCTCTTCAAGGAGAAATGATGCTGATTGGTCGCAGCCCATCATCCGATATCGTTTTGCGTGCACCTAAAGTTAGTCCTTGTCATTTTTTGCTGGAATGGTCTGGGGTGGGAACTGCAAATCAAGAAGCCACGGACTGGAGTGTAGTGGATATTTCTGATTTGCAAGAAGAAGGTGCTGAAGGTTTTTTGTTAAATCAAGGTGCGGTCGAGTTGTCGGGATTCAAATTCGAAATCGTCGAAGACGCTCTGGCTGTGAAGCCCGAAATTGGCGGTCGCGTGTTGGAGTTTGCTCATGGTGAAAGCGAGTCATATTCGTCAGCCCAAGCTTCCGGCAACTCCCGAGTTGTTGAGCTCATGCTCGTTCGCAAAGATTCCTTGTCGTTAGATGAAGTTTTGCATTTGAATCAATCTCATTTAAAAAAATTGAACATTCCATTTAAACAAGTTTCAGGTCTCAAAATTCATCATCAAAAGGGGCGAGTTGTTTTGTCTGTGCCTCAGTCTCACTATAAAATTTACAATAGAGGGCAACGGATCAGCGATACGCGGGAGGTAGAATTAAATGATGGCGATTTGTTGCAGATCCAAGCAGGTCCGTTTTTAATATATGCGAGATGGGTTGAGAAACTTCATGCACCAAAGCTTGCTCAAAGTGTAGTCGTCGATAGAACACTGAGTACAATATTTTTATCAACTTTTATTGTTTGCGGGGCATTGCTTTGGTTTTTGATTCAAAGCCGTCCCGTGATCAAAGATCGCCCCATTCCTCCTCCTCCTAGAATGGCGACCATCGAAATTAAGGAAGGTCTCAAAGAAGAGCCAAAAAAAGTTGAAGAAGCTCCCCCGGCTCCAGTAAAAGAAGCGGTCGATGAAGTTGTGGAAGTTCCTGATGCTCCTAAACCCGTTGTAAAACCAAAGGATCCTCCAAGAGCTGGCATTCCAAAACTTGCAAAAAACGATAAACCCGCGGAAGCCGCGGCACCGAGATATGTGAAAGATCCAAACACAAAAGGGACTCAATTAGGTCTTTCCTCACCTGCTAAAGTGACTAACGCCAATACTGTTGGAATATTGGGCGCCTTTGCCAAAGCCTCTAAAGGGAAGGGTGTAAAATCGGATCTTCTCTTAAATCAGGGTGTTGTCACTCAAACGATTTCAGGTACGAAAGAATCAAATAGTACAGTGACATTAAAAAATCCTCCTTCGGGGGTGTTGGGTACGGGAAGTGGTGGCGATCCCGATGGCGACGAAGGAACATCGGGGCAACTGGCATCTGCCAGTACAACTTTTGCAGGAGGCGAGAGATACAATCCGAAGTCTGGCGGACCGATTTCTCGAGAGGGCGCTAAAGGCGAAGGTTGGAGTGCGGGAACTTCGTTGAGTAAAGGTGGTACGGGCATAGGTGGAGGATCACTTAACGGAAAAAGTGACTTAGGTTCCTTGGAATCATCTGGCTTATCAGTAGAAGGCGGACTTGATCGCGAGAGTGTCCGTAGAGTGATTAATGCAAATCGTGGACTCATTCGGACTTGTTATGATCGCGCACTTCTGACCAATTCTAAACTCGCGGGACGGTTGTTGTATGGGTGGAAGATTTCTCCCAGTGGACCTGTGATTTCTGCCGAACTGAAAAGCTCAACGGCAGACAACAACGGATTTGAATCTTGCGTGTTAGGCGTGATTAAGAAAATGGTTTTTCCTGTAGAGCCTCGAGGTCGCGCTACTATCGTCAATTATCCCTTTCAATTTAGACCGCAAAACTAATTTTGTTTAGGATGATTTATTTTGTTGAATGATGCTTTGATAATGCCCCTAGCACTTGGGCTAACCATTGAATTGTGAGATTCGAATTTTCTGCCAAAAATTCCAAACCCCATCCTGGATAGGACTGCGAGTTTTTTCCCCAAGGCGTGTATCGCGACACTTTTGAGTTTATAGGCGGAAGATTTGGCCCATCACTAAATTTCACCCAAATTTCTTGCATCGGAACACGCACATTGGTGTCCACTGCAAAGCATCCTCCGGTCGAAAGATCTCGAGTGGTGGCATTAAAGGATCGCGATGGATCCCATTTTGGACCAGTACAAATTTGCAAGTTGATATGAAATGGGATTCTACGGTATTTGCGAATTCCACGAGCGGGAACTTTTTCGATTCTTTTGTAAAACTCTTTAAATTCCTCTGGAGTTGTCGCCACAATCGGTCCGCCACTAATTCGAGGATCTTGTATTGTGTTGATACGAAGAAGTGGAAAATAGTCGAGCATTTCGGCGATATAATTTTTTTCTTCTATACTTGCCTTGAGAAAAATTTTCATCTCGCAAATAAAAGCCGTGACGTATTCCCGCGTCTGGCGAGTGTAAGCAAACAGGTCGGTGAGTTGAGAGAAATGGCGAATTTCATAGAGCGTAGGCATGTGTACGGCACTGCGCCACTGATCTGCTCCTAAAATGGGATCAGCAACAACGCAAATGATTCTCTTTGATGATGCCACGTTCATTTATTATAAACTGCTGTTTTCAGGAGTCAGCTATCAAAGATTTGAACTTCATTTATTCTTAACAAAAAACTGACTTTTTTTTCATCGTGTCTTCACAGAATCTTTTTTTGAGCTTTTGCTCCGGTATCCCGATGATAGTATTGAAATGGGCGCTTCTTCTGTATGGATTTTTAAAAAAATTGACGCCCCTCGGACAGTTATTGTGCGAGGTGATTCGTCTGCCACTTTTTTGGCAGAGCAGCTCAAGGTTTTAGACACTGGGAAATGGGGAATTAAGTCCATCAAAGACGAAAGATTTCAACTCGTCGAGAATTGGCTTTTTGAACGAAGCGAGCTTTCGCGGGTCGACATTGTGATTGACGAAAATTCAGGTGCCGAAGTTCCGCCGCCTAAGCCGGCAAAAGCGATTCCTACCGCGGCTCCAAAAGTTGCCACCGCATTCAAGAAACGAGAAGTACAGCGTGAGCCCGAGCTTGAAGAGTTAAATGCACTCTCAGTTTCGGAAATAGAAAACGTTGACGATACCTCTGATAAATATCTTCCACCAAGCGTCAGTATCCCCGAGCTCACACTAGTCGCGCGGGACGAATTGGACCAACGGCCGCCACTGCGTATTGCTCCTTCGGCTCCTAAGGAAGCTCCTCCCGAGCAAGATACGATAGCCTCTCAAAAGACTCGAGTCTCTCCACGGTTTGGAGGTGAGCATATAGTCCTTAAAGAGAATCTCGAAGAAGAAACACAAAATTTGCCAAATTTAAATTTGGAAATCGCATCCAGTGAAACGATCTCAGAACTTGCCAAAATGTCTGCGCCTAAAAAGGAACAAGCTGCGGTTGCGACGCCCCCACCACCAAAAACTCTTCCACAAGTTAAAAAAAAACCAGTGAGTTCTACACCCGAAGACCTTCGCAAATTTCCTCGCATTAGCGGGAGACTTAAAGTGATACTGATTTCGGGGAACCGTAGTTTTCGCAGTTTTTCGAAGAATATGTCAAAGGGGGGACTGCTCTTAGAAAACAAAATCCCCGACACATTCCATGGACAAGATTGTCGAGTCATTTTGTCGAGCCCCAATCAAAAAGAGAATTTAGAGTTCAAAGCTCGGGTGATTAAGGGAGAAGGAGGGCTTGCGACTCGCATGGAATTTACAATGAGTCACGCCACATTTATTAAAAAGCTAGAGGGCTGGATGGAGACTTTTCAGTCCCCACGCAAAAAAGCCGCCTAAACTTAAAAGAGTACACTGGATAATACCCAGCGAATCTCGAACTAAGGAAACAACCCTCGTAGCAGCATCGCTTTCGACAAACGATGTACAGACACGATCAAAGCCGCCGTACGCATAGAGCAATTCTTTTCCAAAGATACTTTCAATACTTTTTGAAATGAACCGCTCATGATGTCCCACAGCTTGTTATTGACTTCTTTTTCAGTCCAGAAAAGTTGTTGCAGACCTTGCACCCATTCAAAATAAGATACCGTCACACCACCCGCATTCGCTAAGATGTCAGGAATTAAAAAAGTTCCTCTTTCATGCAAAATCGCATCGGCTTCTTCGGTTGTGGGACCGTTTGCACCTTCGGCAATAATTTTCGCTTTGATGCGAGGAGCATTGTCTTTGCTAATTTGGTTTTCTAAAGCAGCAGGAATTAGAATGTCGCAATCGATTTCGAGTAACTCCATATTGCTAATTGCTTGAGCTTCTGGATAACCTTTGAGAACGCGATTTTTTGCAAGGTAGGCGCCGACGTCATCCAAATTCAGACCCTTGGGATTATACAATCCTCCACTGACATCCGAAATTGCGACAACTTTGGTACCAATTTTTTCCATTTTTCTTGCGGCAGCCGAACCTACGTTCCCGTATCCTTGAATCGCAACTCGAATATTTCCATCAAGCGTGACTCCCAAATGTTTTGCAGCTTCAATGATGCAATAAACAACACCGCGACCTGTGGCTTCTTCACGACCTAGCGAACCACCAATTTCAACAGGCTTGCCAGTCACAACTCCAGGAACGGCATGTCCAATTTCTTGGGAATACGTATCCATCATCCACGCCATTGTTTGAGAGTTTGTTCCAACATCGGGTGCCGGAACATCTTTATCAGGTCCAATGAAGGGCAAAATTTCTGTCGTGTATCGGCGAGTCATGCGTTGAAGTTCGTTTCGAGAAAGTTTGGTGGGGTCTACGCGAATGCCGCCTTTGGCTCCTCCTAAAGGTAAGCCCATCAAGGAACATTTGAAAGTCATGAGCATGGCGAGTGCCGCTACTTCAGAGAGCGAAACATCGTGGTGATAGCGAACTCCACCTTTAGCAGGTCCCAAAGTCATATTGTGATGAACTCGGTATCCTTCAAAGACTCTCACTGAACCATCGTCCATACGGGTAGGGACGGAAACAATGAGCGCACGTTTAGGAGTGTGCAGGCGCGTATGGATGTTTGGATCCAGACCCATAATCTCTGCAGCACGGTCGAGTTGTTTAATTGAATTTTTGTATAAAGGACTTTCTTCCCAAATCATAGTGGGGAGACTATAGAACTACTGTGGTGAAATCATCTAGCCCCCCAACAAAAAGAAATCGATCAGAGTTTTGGGAGCGGATGCGTGCTCTTTTGGGGAGCGATTTAGAATGCGAAGCCTTAAAAGATAGCCTCGAAAAATTTTCAAAAAAAGCACCGCGGGCGCTGAGGTTTCATCGGCATAAAGGTTTAAATTTAAAAGATATTTTTCAGTCCCAATCCTTTCAGGTCTTAGGCCAAGTCCCTTGGGAAGAAAGCGGATACTTTGCGGATTTGGATCACGTAGAAAGTTTAGCAACGCACCCCGCCATTGGTGCGGGCTTGGCGTTCATACAAGAACCCGGCGCCATGGAAGCTGTGAATTTTTTGGATCCTCAACCAGGGGATTTTGTTTTGGACCTTTCGGCTGCTCCTGGAGCAAAAGCAACGCAAATTGGTGAGCGACTTGCAGGTAAAGGTTGGCTTTTTGCCAACGATCCGGTCAAAGCGCGAGCGGAGCGTTTAGAACTTCTTTTGTCTCGACATGGAATATTTAATTCGTCGGTTTATTCACTCGATGGAGGCAATCTTGCTGAGAGATTTCCTAAAGCATTTGATCGAGTTCTTTTAGACGCTCCGTGCAGCGGAGAAAGTTTGTTTGCAAAGCGAAATGATAGCCGAGTGGATATTAGAAATGTTGATGTCCAAGGTTGTGCCAGACGACAATTCAAAATTTTAGAATTTGCGGGGGAGTTGCTAAAGGAAGGCGGCTCGTTAGTGTATTCCACATGCTCGTACTCACGCGAGGAAAACGAAGGGGTGGTTGAGGGATTTCTGCAAAACAACCCGGACTTTGAATTGATAAAATCGCAACGAAGGTTCCCACATCGCGATCAAGTTGCTGGAGGATACACTGCACTGTTAAAGCGACAGGGAGAGGCACAAGTCGGAACAAAGTTCAGTAAAAAGTCTTTAGAAAACACAGCGGGACTTATACGGCATGGATCTTATAGGTGGAATGGGGAGCGAGATCTTTACCTTGAAGCGATGAATGTCTTTTCAAATAGCAAAAAAGAGTTTGAACAATTGCCAGGATCCCCTTTTCGGGAAGCCATTGAGTCTTGGTCTGATAGAGTTTTTGTAGGAGATGTGGAGTTAAACGACAAGATGGCCAGAGATTTTTTAAAGGGATTAGCGCTCGTTGATTCTCGATTTGTAAGCGTGGAAAAAGGTTTTTATCGAGTGACATGGAGGGGTTATCCCATGGGTTTTGTTAAAGTTGTAGGCGAAAGAGCAAACAATGCTTTGCCTAAAATTTTACGAGGAATTGAAAGTAGCCTATAAGGATTTGCAATTATGTCGAAGATTAAAATTATAGGTGTTCCGATGGATTTAGGCGCAGGTCGACGCGGGGTCGACATGGGACCTTCTGCAATGAGAATCGCTCGAGTGGGCCAAAGATTGCAAGAACTCGGACACGAAGTGGTGGATTTTGGAAATGTGGGAGTTAAGCAGGCCGAAACGCTGAGTGGTGCTAATGAAAAAGCACGTTTTGTAGATGAAATTTCTGATTGCTGCCAGCAGTTGCGCGATGTCACCTACCAAGCGCTAAAAGAAAATTTTATGCCCTTAGTTTTGGGAGGAGATCACTCGATTGCGGTTGGTACCGTTGCGGGAATTTCTAAATTTTTTCACGAGAAAAATCAAAAAATAGGGATCATATGGTTTGATGCTCACGGTGATATCAACACACCTGAATCGTCTTTATCGGGCAACATTCATGGAATGCCAGTCGCCCATATTTTAGGTCGAGGTCATAAAAAATTACTCGAACTCGCTGCGTTTTCTCCGATGGTGGATCCTTCAAGAATGGTGCTCGTCGGCCTACGAGATCTTGATCCAGCAGAAAGAATTGCAATCAAGGAACTTGGCGTCCGAGCCTTCACCATGCGGGATATTGATGAGTTGGGACTTAGACGGGTCATGGAGGAATCCATTCGCACCGCCTCTGCAGGCACCGCAGGATTTCATGTTTCGATGGATGTTGATTGGCTTGATCCTTCCGAAGCACCCGGTGTTGGAACACCCAGCTGGGGCGGTGCAACTTATCGCGAAGGGCACCTAGCACTCGAAATGGTCGCCGATACAGGTCATATGTTGTCGATGGAGGTCACTGAAGTAAACCCTGTTCTTGATCATTCCAACGAAACCGCGGGTGTGGCAACGGATATTGTTTTGTCGGCATTTGGAAAAAAGATTTTGTAGGACGGGAAATGGGAAGCGAAATTAAAACACCCTATTTTTTGGTTGCACTGCCTAAGATGGACGATCCTCAATTCTCGAAGACCGTTGTCTTGATGGCAAATCACAAAGCGGATGGGGCTTTTGGAGTCATTTTAAATAAGGCGCTTATTAATGAAGAAGAAGGGGCTTCGGCGCAGATGAAGGCCGAAATCAAAGACGCAGAGGGAAATGTGGTCGACGAATTTAATGAAGATTTGTTCGAAGGTGGCCCAGTTCATTCGGAATCAGTTTTTATGTTGCATGATTTTTCGGCAATCGCAGATCAAAATTCAAAAATTGGTGAGGAAAACATTTTTCTTAGTAGCGATCCTCAAATGTTTGGACAAGTTTTGTCCGCGGTAAAAGATGGTTCTGCTCACAGTCGATTTTTTATAGGAACCTCATCATGGTTGCCTGGGCAACTGGACAATGAAATGCGCTCTGGCGCATGGATTAGTTTGCCTTTTCATTCGAAATTTATTTTTGAACAAATTCCCCACGAGGAAGGGACTCCACTAGAAATTTTTGATCGCAAAAAATGGCAGCAAGATCTTTGGATGCGGGTGCTGCGAGCTGGGGGATTGGATCCTTTGGCTTTAAGTAGCCAAGGCCCTTCGGATGCCGGTTGGAATTAGAAGAATGGTATGGAAACATGTTGCAAGTTGGGCACTGGGATCGCTACTCGTACTGATAAACACTAAAAATTTCGTTTCCCTTGAATTTCACTTTGTTAAGAGATGTGAGATTAATGAGGACCCCAACCTCTGTAACTTCATATCCCGCTTTTTTGCAAAGACGAATAGCCGCTTCCAATGTTCCGCCCGTTGCTAAAACGTCATCGACAATAAAAATGGCACCTGAACCTTGGGCAATTTCAAGTGTCGCGCTTCCATATTCTAACTTGTAGCTTTCTTGCAAAACAGGTGGGGGAAGTTTGCCCGCCTTGCGCAATAAGACAATGCCTTTGTCAAATTTTGCCGCTAAAAGACTTGCAAAAATAAAACCTCGCGATTCGATTCCAGCAAAATATTCAATTTTAGAGAGATCATGATTTTCGGCGAAGCAATCGCAAATGTGCTGAAGAGCTTTGGGATTTTTTAAGAGGGGCGAGACATCTCTGAATAGAATTCCTTTTTGAGGAAAATCTTTGACCTCGCGGATGAGTTCGAAAAATTGAATTTTTGACATAGAATTTATTTCACCAATTTCAAAAGCTTCCATGATTGATCGTCTATCCAAAGCGTGGCCCTTTTTTGTGGATCCTGAATACTGGCTACTTCAATATTCACTGTATGCTGGTTGCAGTGGGCACCGATGGCAGCCGAACTTTCGTAGACGACTGTGCAAGTTGTGGGAAAAACGACTCGGCTCTCTCCCGAGTGAAAAATTTTTATCATATCTTTTCCGCGATAGTTTGAAACACTGGGTTTAAAGGTGGGACACTGTGAGTCGTCGGTCGAGCACCTCCACTGCACTTTGGACTGATGGAGCAAGGCAAAATTTTTAGCTTGCCATGAACTGATTTTTTGCGCTGCGGGAGCACGCGCTGGTGTTGAAGCAGGCGTGCGGCTTTGGCTTTGTGCTACGACGGGCTGAACTGTTGGCTTCGGGAGATCTTCGGAACTGAGTTCAAGCTGTGCGCTCAATAGAACCTGTTCTGCGAGTTTCACTTGAGCCTCAAGTAACGGGGGATCCTTTTTGGATTGGTCACGGAAGTTATTTATGGAAGTTTGAGCCAGAATGGAAAGAATGTAAAAATACTCAGGCGTTTCATGCCCAATGTCGATATACCTGTTAATTCGTAACTCGTTTTGTGAGCTAAAGAGCGGTCGGAAATAGAGGGGAATTGATTGCACCAATTTTTCTTGAGTAGCTTTTGTCAACGTCTCGACATCTTTTTTACTGCGGATTTTATACTCTCTAACCTGCCATTGATATTCGGTTTCGGTATGTGGGCTAAAATAGGAAATCTGATAGATATCTCTAATATTCTCGTGAATTTGTTTTATAGTGTTATTTGTTTCAACTCTTTTTAACGCTTGTTCATCGGAATACAGGTTGTCGAGTTCCAGAAACTCATTGATCAACGGCAGGCTGAGTTTGATTTCAAATTTTTTGTTTGATGCTTCGTGATTTCCGTGAATTTTGATTTTTACTGCGAGGGCACTTTTTGAATTTTTACTCGCTTCGGCTATTTCGGTGCTCGGATCGTTTGATGAGAAATTGTTTCGCCAAAATGAGAAATATCGTTCTTTGTAAAGATCTGTGACTTTGTTTAGAACTTCCGTTTTTGAAACTTTTTTAAATCTATTTATATCTTGAAAACTTTTCAAACTTTCTGCATAGCGCACTTTGACCTGGGAACTTGGTATGGCAAAATTAATTCCATCTGCTCCAAGATTGTTAAGGGACCACGTCACGATACCCCAAAGTTTCCCATCGGAGCTCAATACAGGACCGCCGCTGTTTCCAGGATTTATAGGAGCCGAGAGTTGAATCATCGCGCTGGTGGGGGCACCCCCATTTCGCTCAGACAATTTTTGCATGATGGGGTCGTCTTTTTTTCGAATGTTCGAAATCAGGCCTTCTGCAAATGAAAATTCAAAACCTCTTGGGTGGCCAATTGTTGTAAAGCGATCTCCTCCGCTGGCTTCGACTTCCGAAAATTCAATCCAGTGAGAGTGTTTAAGACTGCTCTTAAAAAAACAAAGGTCATTGGTGCCTGCAGCAATTTGACAGCTTCCAATACTTTCGATTTTAAACTTGGTGCCATCAGCCAAACTCAGTTCGGGTTCTTCGCCGTCTTTCATCAGTGCGCTCATGACATGGGCGTTAGTAACGACCGTGCCTTGATTGTCCAAAAAAAATCCTGTGCCGATAGTATGTGATTTGAGAAAATCAATCTTAACAATGGAATTAAGTGCCTGTTTTAGAGGATTAACTGAAACACTTTTTGTTTTCTTTTGAGGTGCGGTTTGTTTGGTTTTTGAATTTTGTGCAAAAGCATCGTGAACTGTAAAAGCTGCAACAGTTAATAAAAAGAAGGATTTCACCAAGGTGCTAATCGGATGAATTGGATGATTTCCTAAGATCACTTTGTGATTTTTAAAATTAACATTCTGCCAATCCTCCCGACAAAAAATTGACAAAATATTGTGTTAAGCTCTGAACAACTATGAAAAATCTCAAAGAACTTTCGATACAAAGTTTAGAACTCGCGCGTCAGGCTGGCGCAAAAACTCTTCCTTATTTTCGTTCGGTGAACCTCAAAGTAACCGAAAAAGGCCAAGACTCTCCTTTGACGGCAGCGGATTTGGAATCCAATCAAGTCATCGTTGATGGTCTTGCCAAAATGGATTCTTCTATCCCCATTATTTCTGAGGAAAATGCGCAGATTCCCTATGCCCAAAGAAAAGATTGGAAGCTTTTTTGGATTGTGGACCCCTTGGACGGAACAAAAGAGTTTATTGCCGGAATTCCGGAGTTCACGGTGAACATTGCTTTGATAGAAAACGGCATTCCGATTTTGGGAATCGTGACAGCTCCAGCCCTTGATCTGGAATATTGGGCAACTCGTAGTGATGGTTGCTACAAAAACGGCGAACGGGTCTATTCGCGCAAGCAACTCGATAATCGAGTGGCGTTAGAAAGTCGCTTTCACTCAAAAGACATCGCCCCCGAGATGAAGAGCAAATACCATATTGGAAGTATGGATAAAGTTGGGAGTTCGCTCAAATTTGCAAAAATTGCCGAGGGCTCTGCGGACATTTATATTCGCCATAATCCGATTATGGAGTGGGATGTAGCAGCAGGGGATGCGCTGTTTCGATATTCCGCGAGGGATGGTGTCAGAAAATCACCACTGATTTACAATCAGGAGACATTAAAAATTTTGAGCCTCGTGATTGGCGACGATATTTGAGTAAAATTTGACGGAAATTGCCTCATCAAGAATTTTTAGTATTTGTCCTTTAAACTAAGGAACTATGAATTCTACTTACGTCACAAACACCTTAAAAGACTTTTCAAAAATTTCTAGCGATTTAATCGGAGTACGGCAAAAGAGTGAAGGTATTCCACGCTATAAAATGAATAATCGCGAACTCTCGGATTATGAACTCATTATCAACGGTGCATTGAATCCTCTAGAAGGGTTTATGACAGAATCCGAGTACAATTCTGTCGTCGACAAAATGAGTCTACCGAACGGAGCACTTTGGACGATGCCTATCACACTTTCTGTGAGTGATGAATTAATGGAAAAAATCAAAGCGGCGGGAAAAGTGGTACTGCTTCATCCCCAAACCGAAGCCATGCTTGCAATTTTAAAAGCTGAATCGATTTATAAGATTCGCAAAAGTGATGAAGCTACAAAAGTTTTTGGATCGAGTGATTCCCTTCATCCTGCAATTTCGTATTTAAATGGCAGTGGAAATTGGGGAATTGGAGGAAGTTTTGAAATTATTTCTCCCGTATACCACTATGACTTTACCGAAGTGCGCCGATCTCCGCAGGAGATTCGCGAATTTCTTAGTAAAAAAGGTGTAACAAAGTTGGTAGCCTTTCAAACGCGAAATCCCATGCATAAGGCTCACTACGAACTGACAAAACGCGCGATGGAACAAAGCCAAGCCCATTTGCTCTTGCATCCGGCGGTTGGTCCCACAAAAGACGGGGACATTGATCACTTTACTCGCGTGCGATGCTACAAGCAGATCATTGAAAAATATCCTGCAGGCACTGCGACGCTTTCACTTTTGCCACTCGCGATGCGTATGGCTGGTCCTAAAGAAGCTTTGCATCACATGATTATCCGCAAAAATTACGGTGCCACTCACTTTATTGTGGGACGCGATCACGCAGGACCTGGCAAAGATTCTACTGGCAAATCTTTTTATGATCCCAATGGCGCTCAAATTTTGGCAAAAGAAAACGCCGCAAAAATTGGCATTGAAGTTTTACCCTTCAACGAACTTCTGTACTCTGAACAATTAAAAAAATATGTTTCTGAAAGTGAAGTTCCCCCAGGATCAAAAGTCCTGTCAATTTCGGGTACCGAGTTTCGCGATAGTTTGCGTAAAGGATCAGTTATTCCCGAATGGTTTTCGTTTCCAGAGGTGGTTACTGAACTTAAAGCGACCGAACCTCCTGCTAAAGACAAAGGTTTTTGCATTTTCTTTACGGGCTTTTCTGGTTCAGGCAAAACTACGCTTTCGTATGCTTTGATTGATCGACTCAAAGCTTTGCTTCCTCGACCTATAACTTTACTAGATGGTGATGAAGTCCGCTTGCATCTTTCAAAAGGATTGGGCTTTAGCAAAGAAGATCGCGACACTAATATTTTGCGTATTGGCTATGTGGCAAGTCTTGTTGTGAAGCATCGGGGAATGGCTATTTGTGCACCCATTGCGCCTTACGATGGAATCCGCAAAAAAGTTCGGGATATGGTTTCTCAATATGGAAATTTTATTCAGATTTATGTTTCAACAAGTATCGAAGATTGCGAAAAGCGCGATCCCAAAGGACTTTATTCACAAGTCCGCAAAGGACAGTTGAAAAATTTTACGGGCATTGATGATCCTTATGAAGTTCCGACCAACAATGAAATGAGCATTGATACCGGCAAGCACACGATTGATGAATGTCTTGATCAAGTTGTCGCATACTTAAGACAAAGAGAATTTATTTAGTTCTTTAGAACAGGGATTTAAAATTCATGCGCGAGCTTTTGCAGTCTTCTCATGTCGTACTTGTACCTTTGCTGACTGCGATTGCCATTTACTACATTTACAAAGGTAGAAAAGCTTCAACAGCTTTGTGGACCGCCCTGTCGCTCATGGTCTTGCTTGGTGTTATCCCAGCAGAAAAGGCCTTTGCTGGGTTTTCGTCTGACGCCTTTATCACAATTTCGCTTTTCATGATTTTTTCGGCGGGGCTCGAAAGCAGTGGCGTGATTAACATTCTATTGAATCGAGTTTTATCCCGCGCTAAATCTGAAAGTGGCGGCTTGGCATTGTTTATGGCTCTCAGTGCTTCTGTGAGCGTATTTTTGAACAACACACTTGTGGTTGTGACTTTTTTACGACCGCTCAAAGCGTGGGCTGAGCGCAGAGGATTCGCTGCAAGTCATTTTCTGATTCCTCTCAGTTATTCGGCAATCGTTGGTGGATTGGGTTCCATTATCGGAACGAGTACAAATTTGACTGTTGTAGGTGCAGCTAAGGGAATTTATCCTCATTATCAAATGGGATTCTGGGACATAGGAATTTTAGGTTTACCCATCACAATTTTAAGTATTATTTATATGGTAGTTTTTAAGAATATCATTCTCCCCAAGCGAACGAGCGGGATAGAGGCGATTACCCAAACGAGAGAATATTCCGTCGAATACACGGTGCAAAAAGGTTGTGATATTTCTGGAAAATCAATTGAAGTCTCGGGACTTCGAAACATGAGTGGTTTGTACTTGGCCGAAATTTTTCGGGCTGAACAAAGAATCATTGGACCAAGCGCGCAGTTTATCATTCAGGAAGGAGACCAGCTACTTTTTGTGGGAGCGCCCGAGAGTCTTGCGGAGATTCGATCAATACGAGGGTTGGAAGCATCGACGAAGGCAAAATTGGCAGACGATTTAAAAAGTATGTCGCATTTTTATGAAGCGGTGATTGCCCCTCAATCACATCTTGTAGACCATTCCTTGAAAGCCATTCGCTTCCGCGAAAATTATGGAGCCGTAGTCCTCGCAATTTTGAGAAATGGAAAACGAGTAGAGGGAAAATTAGGGACGGTTAAAATTGAAGCAGGTGATGTGCTTCTTCTTGAATCCGAGCGAGATCTTGTGAGTGCTTGGAGTAAAAGAAGAGATTTCTTTTTTGTTTCTAGAGTTGCCCACAACGATGCCCCTGCTTATCACAATGCAGGCAAAACCGCAGCGGTGGGAATTCTGTGTTTGGTTTTAGCCTCCACAGATGTGCTTCCAATATTAGAGGTTGCATTGATCGGTGCACTGCTCATGTTATTTCTAAAATGTGTAACTTTTTTTGATGCCCTTCGTTCCATGGATAAGGATACACTTTTAGTGGTCGCGGCAAGTTCGGGGTTGGGTGCGGCATTCCAGAAGAGTGGAATTTTTCAGGCACTTGTGTCAGAGCAAACTCTTTCGATGTTTGCAAATCCCGTCGTACTCTTGGTGTTGGCATTTGTGTTAACAAGCATTGCGAGCGAATTTATGTCAAACAACGCAGCAGGGGTTTTGGGAATTGTAGGTTTTCTTCCATTGGTGCAAAGACTGGGCTTAGATCCTCATCCTTTTGTGATGGCGGTGATGGTAGGTGCTTCGACCTCTTATTTGACGAGTTATGGTTATCAGACAAATCTTATGGTCAAAGGCGTCGGAGGTTATAAAGAAAGTGATTTTTTTAGAGCGGGAATAGGAATCAGTTTTATCTCTCTACTGGTGATTGTGGTTTGGGGAATGATCATTTTTTAAACTTAACATTTACTGATGTATTGAAAATTCTAAAAATTCCGTTAAACGATCTGTACTACTCAAATCAACTCCTGCTTCTTTCATCACTTTCCAAGACTCTTGATTGTCCGGAGCATTAAAAATTCTCAGCTTTTTGTTTTGAGCATGAATTTGATTTGCGTAATCCAAAAGCAAGTTTTCTTCGAAAGGTGAATCTTCAGAAGCGATTCGTTCAAACTGAGGCACCCATTTGATGGAATACCATGAGGCAAGATTTAAAGATGACGAATCAAATTCAAGACTATCAAAAGAGATGTCAATTTCTGTAAACTCGGTCGTAAAGATTTCCTTGTTAAAAATTTCTCCGGTGATAATAATTTTTACCGTATTTGCAATATTTTTTTGAAACATGGAATATTACAGAAGTTGAGATTTTAAGGCGTTTTGTAGTTCCGCTGTTGGATCCTTTAATTCCATCCAAAAAAAGAATTCTGAAGCATCTTCAAATACAGAATTCCCGCTTTAAGCGTAATTCTATGCGCAAAATTCATAAGCTTCCCGAATCCACTCAGTTAGGGGCGCTTCTATTTGATCTGCGTGTAAAACTTTCATCATGTTACAAAATTTAGGAATTTTTTTGGCACTTTGAACGGATTTTAAAGATTCAATTTTTCGTGGCAAAAAAATCCAAATTTCAAGGTAGGCTTTTTTGGGGCGTACAAAAAAGAAGCAAATTTTCTTAGAAAACATGATTGCCTTAGGAGAGGCGTAGATACGTTGAGGGCCTAGACTTACACTAAATTTTCGTAATTTTATCCAGGCATAAAAAAGATTTTCATCAAGTGTTTGAACCAGTTCTTCTTCAGTAGCTCCCCAATCGGCGGGGACCTTTTTTTCTGGCTTGAGTTTTTTGATTTTCCTCTTCTTTTTCTTCATAGATCAACTAGTTTTTTAATACTTTAAACTGCCAATTCACTCCCAGTTTGAGACAGATTGAAAGAATCCGATCAAGAGAGACTCCTTCCACATTACCCCCAAGAATTGCAGTCAATGCACTTCGCGGTACCTCAGCAATTTCGGCTGCAGCTTCATGGGTTAATCTTTGTTTTCGCATTTTTTCTCTTAGCGCTATTAGCAAATCGCATTTTAATTCTGCGGACTTTTTTTGCTCGGGAGTTAGTTCAAAGAACTTAACAATGTCGTCAAAAGTTTCCCAGTCCAAAGCAAAGTAGAGCCCAAAAGACTCAGCGGGATTTTCGGGAACTTTTCTTTTCAAGGGATGGTCTAACAGTTGTTCCCCACGAAGCCCGAGGTAATTGCGTATCGCACAAACTTCACGCTGGGAGTTTGAGAGACTTTTTACGTGTTCAGCGAGGTCTTTGACAATAATTCGAGCTTCCATGGAGTATGACTTTGTCTTGTTTTGTAGACAATGTCAAGAATTTAAGACATTGTGGGTGCGCCAAAATTTTGAAGAAATTTTTTATTTTCAAACCGAAGCTTGCTAGACCAAATCTTGCTAGAGAAAATCACAACATCTGCCGAAAAGGATCAAGTGAAAAGTCAAATTCTTTCGAGGTTGGGCCTTTTTGTGTTTGGCTTGCTTTACACCTTTTTTTTTGCGTTTTCAGTTTTCATTTGGAGTGATGAGCTAAATATTGATCTTGGTTTTGCGCCTCTCAATCGCCTAAGCCAAACTTTGAATGCGCTCAACGGGAAGTTTCAGGACTATAAATTTCATATTCGTGGGAAAAGCACGCCTAAGAATCCTATTGTTCTAGTATCGATTGACAACGAAAGTCTTGAAAAGTTTGGTCGTTGGCCCTGGGATCGGAAACTCACATCGGAGTTGATCAAGTTGCTTTCTAAAAACAATCCGAGTTCGATCGGTGTTGATATAGTTTTTAGCGAAAAACAAACTCTGCTGTCTGATACTCTTTTGGACTACTATCGCGAGAACAATTTGGATGCTTGTTTGGTGACACCTTTAGGTGGAGATGAACTCTTAGCAGCAAGTATTTTGCGAAATCCTGGTAAAATAGTTCTATCCTGGATCTCGAGTTCTGTTTGTTTTGGAAAAAATTTTGACAACGCTTCTACCTGCCATGATCAAAAAATTGTGACAAACTCCAAGGATGTGAGTTTGCAAGATTTTAAAAAGTTCGCTTATGTTCCAGTAGAAGAAGTCGATCAAAAAATAATTGCAAACTTGGCAAGTCAATATGATCTCACTCCTAACGTGAAGGATTTAAGCGATATTGCTGACTTTCAGGCTAGCGCCAACGTCTATCGCGACGTTGATGGAGTTTTAAGAAAAAGTTTTTTAGGCTTTCAACTTAACAGTGATATTCACTTGTCTTTGGCTGCTCAAATGTTTTTGTTAAATGACAATGCGGCGATGAGTGCTAAGCGTAAGCGAGAACTAGAGCGACTCTTTCAACAACAAGCTGCCGGAATGCTTCGAATCAATTGGCGAGGCCCTAGCGAAACCTTTACACATATTCCGGCGTGGAAAATACTTGGAGGGCAAGTCCTAGTTTCTGATCTTAAGGAGCATCATATTATTCTTGGAGTTACGGCTCTTGCCGCTCACGATGTAGGTGTATCGCCATTCGATTCTCAATTTGTTGGACCCGAAGTGCATGCAACAATTTTAGATAACTTATTGTCTAATGATTTTTACCGAGTGTTTCCTTCTACGTTGATCGGCCTTATTGTAATACTTTTTCTAGTTGGGTTTCTAAGTTACGGCATTTTTAAAATTTCTGAGTCGCTGAATGCTCAAAATCGCATCTTTGTAATTCCCGTCTCATTTGGTGCTTTGTTGCTCTTTGACACTATCGCTTTTATAAATAACTTATATTTTCCATCGTTGCCATTTTGGCTGTACTTTACGTTATTTTTTGCTCTGAAATTTGTTTATAGCTTTCTTATAGAGTCTCAAAAAAAGCTCTTACTTGCTGCTTCTTTTTCGCGTTACGTTGCACCCGAGATTGTCCAAGATTTGCTCAAAAATCCTTATGATTCTATGAAGGGAACAAAAAGAGATTTGAGTTTACTTTTTAGCGATATTCGTGGATTCACGACATTTTCCGAAAAGTTGGATCCCATTCAACTCACGTCGTTTTTGAACGAGTATTTTACTTTAATGCTGGCTGCCATCCAAAAAGAAGGCGGAACACTTGATAAATTCATCGGTGACGCGATCATGTGTTTTTGGAACGCTCCGGTCCTTAGAAAAGATCATGCCAGTCGTGCACTTCGCTGTGGATTTGAAATGTTAAAAGTTCTTAAGCGTGAGCGCAGTCGATTAGAGCAGAAATATGGCGTTCCATTAGAGGTGGGGATCGGAATTAACACGGGCTTAGTGTTTGTAGGAAATGTGGGATCAGAATCTTCGCTCAATTATACTGCCCTCGGTGATGATGTTAATCTTGCCTCAAGACTTGAAAGTTTAACAAAAGAATATGGATCGAACCTTTTGATTGGGCAATCGACGTTTGAAGCTTTAAAGCTTGAACTGAAACCCGATGACCCGCTTTTTTTGCACATTCGACTGGTTGATCGAGTCAAAGTGAAAGGGAAATTGCTTGGTATTTCGGTATATGAATTGCTGGAAAATCCTATATTAAGTGAGGATCGAAAAATTTTAGAAAAAATTCAAACTCACTATTTCAAAGGTGATTTTTTGCAGGCAAAGCAGGAGCTAGGTCACCTGAAAACTCTTGACCCTTTATTTGTTACTTTGACAAAACGCTGTGAGTATTTACTACAAAATCCCCCTGAAGATTGGGACGGTATTTGGACAATGAAAAGTAAATAGTGGCGATTCTTTAAAAATTGTAAAGGCATCCAGCCGTCAGGCTTAATCCAGCTTTGCCTAAATTGCCCATCGTAGAGTTCAAATATAGTTTGCCAGCCGAAACAAACTGATACTCAAAATTTGAAGAAATAATGAAACTGTTACTTGTTGAAGTTGAGGAAGAGGATGAGGAAGAAGATCCTCCGACTAAATCATCAATCGTAGCTTCTAGTTTGCGGTTTGAAATTGCGAAAAGACTTGCTGAAGTTTGGCTTATAAAAAACACATTTGACGACAAACCCACCCCGGGCGTGAACGAAAATTTTTGACCTATTTGAATGGGATTTAGGTACTGAATTTGCAAGGACAAATAGTTAAAAGATGCGAATCTAGATTTCACCGAAGCGTAAAGGATGGGATTGATAAAGCCCGATTTTTTGGTTTTGGTGTAGATATACTCAACGCTGGCATCTACTCCATCGCTATCAAAACCTACTCCAATTCCAATACGTCCGTTGTGATTCACAAAGGGGCTTAGTGAAAATACATTTTTATGCGCCCAAAGGATGTCGCCGCGGTGAGTGAGATTTTTTGAAATAAAAGTAGAGGTACTCGTATCACTTGAAGAAAGAGTGTAAGCCGCACTTAAAATTCTAGAATTTGCATTCTTCAAAAGGCGTTCGTTCGAATAAGTCAGACTGTGAGCCGCCGAATGACTTCCTCCCGAACTCAACGCAAAATCTAAGGTCGTGTCTAAAGCTATACTCCCACAGGAGTTGACAAGAGGATCGCATTTGAATCGATTCTGCCACTGAAGCTGGACGGGCATACTTGCCGATGCAGCTGTGGAAGAACTTGCCTTTTGCACTTTATATGCCAAATCGGCCGAGAGACCATGATGATTTTTTTTCAGAAAAATCGAATTGGGCAATATTCCATTGGGTCCTGCCATGGTACGGAGCGTGTTTTCGCTTTCTAAAATATTCATTCGTGCAAGCTGGAAATTGCCGCTCTCAATAGCGATTTGAGCCTCAAAGACCCGAAGTAAGTCGAGATGAGGTCCCTTGATTTTTTTTAGCTCTTGAAATTTTTTATCTGAATCTTTAGATTTTCCAATACGGTAAAGAATTGTCGCAAGATGGGTTTGGGCTAAAAGGTATAAATCTGAATCTTTGGTAATTTTTGTGAAATGGGATTCGGCATTGGCAAAGTTGCTTTTGGAAAACTCGATGCTACCCAATTCATACAAAGCCCGATCGACGTATTCAGGATTTTTTGAGGCCGACAATATTTTATTCAATAGTTTTGCGGCTTCAGTGGATTTTTCTTGGGCTCGCAAAATTTTGACATAGCTAAATAAAACAGGAAGCTGCGAGCGTTCGGTTTTCTCGATTTTCTTGATATGAGCAAGGGCGGCTTCGCTTTCGCCCCGAAAAAGCGCAAGATCAACTCGGAGGAGAAGGTCTTCTGTTTCTTTTGAAAGCATTTCAGACCCGGTTTGTGCAATTGACGTTAACAAGAATGTTGCTGCAAAACTCAATATTCCAGTTTTAAATATGATGTTTATCTTCCCTTTTTTCACCACCTGTGAAACTATATCAGAAATGCTAAATATCATAGAACTTCACCTAAAAAAAATGTTTAGACACCTTTCCTTCGTCCTATTTACTCTATTCTGTTTTTCGTCTTTTGCTTTAGAACAAGTGGCAGATGTTCTCAAGGTTGTTGGAGGTCCTAAGATTGAGCGAAAAAATGGAGATCTGCAAAAACTAGCGGTGCGGGATTTACTGTTTCAAGGCGATCAAATCATTACTGGGCCTGATGATCGATGTGTGGTGGTTTTTCGGGATGACACTATCGTTGAAATTGGTGCAAGCACTAAAGTGGATATTCACGATGCGACTATCAAAAATTCTACCAATAGAAAGTTAAATTTACACTTGGAATCGGGTAAAGTTCGGGCGCGAGTTCTGGACAAACTCAAAGGATCAAACTCCTCAATCAAGGTGAAAACCCGAAGTGCGGTTGCCGCAGTCCGAGGCACCGATTTTTTTGTGGAAAGCGACTCAACAAAAAAAATTGAAAAAACCCGTATTGGGGTTATTGAAGGAACTGTCCAAGTTTTTGATATCGAAAAAAAGACTGAAGGAATTTTGAAAACAGGACAGTTTGCCGAAATCACCAGCAGTCTGACAAAAGAATTGGATAAATTGGATTTCGAACAGGGCTTAGACACTTCCAATTTAAAATCCTTACCTGGTTTTAAGAGCCTATCAATGTTGGATCAAAAAATAGGCGATTGGAATATCTTGCTAGATTCTAGAATGAACTTGCTAAATTCAGGACTTGAAAAACTCGATACTGGCATTGGCAATTTGATGAATAGTTTAGATCAACTGGAATCGAAAATGTCGATTTTGGAAAACAAACTTGGAGCACTGGATGCACTTCAATCGATGGATCTCAGTCGGCTGAATGATATACAAATTCCTGACATTCCAAATTTCGTAGACAAGTTCGACTAACAATTGTGGAAGAATCGCTTAACAGGAAAACAATACGAAAGAGGCAAGGAACTGCATTTTTTTTATTGTTCGCTTTGGTTTTTGTTTGGTTTATATCTTTTACTTCTGATTGGCACTCACAGAATTCCTCACTAGTCCCACAAAAACTTCAGCTGGGTTGGAAAGAAGTGGGCGACGAAAAGTTTGAATTCCGAGTACGTTCAAAAAAACTCCTCTCAAATTGTTTTGGTTTTGAAGGAGAATGCCAACTAAAAGAAGAGGGCCTGCAGATAAAACTGAGTTTTACCGGTCTAAAATTAAAAAAACCTACATATGCTTTTTTCGATTTTATGGGAGTTAAACGAGGTTGGCGCTTTGAAGAGACATTTTATGGAATTCGTAAACTTCACATAAAAAAACTCGAGGGAACACCGCTCGGAGAGTTTCATCAAACAATTTGGAATAGCTCCGGCTATTCAGATTTTTCGCAAATTCTTTACATAGACGCTACACAAAGACAAATTGTTGTTTCAAATGGGCCTTATGGAATCCCATCAGGAGATGAAGAGGGCTTTGTTGTTTTATATTAGAATTCCTCGAGCTAATACTCTTGCAAATGGACACGCCTATACTACACTAAGCGAAAGTGAATAAGAAAAAATATCTCAATGAACTTCGAACTCAGGGACTGATCAGCCAAGAGCAAGAACAAAAAATTTTAGCCTTCGAAGAAAGCCGCGAAAAAAAGAATTGGGCTTTGCTAGCTTTTGTTTTTTTAGGAGCTTCTGTCATCATCGTCGGCATTGTTTCGCTGATTGCGGGAAATTGGGAAAAAATAGCGCCGGACATTAAGCTCGTTCTAAATTTTATTTTGCTGATTTCCATTGTGTTCAGCGCGCTATGGGCCGAGAAAAAAGAAAAATTTATTGCTTTTGAAGGACTCTTAGTCGCGCTCTGGGGGCTCTCACTTGCTACAATTGGTTTGATTTCGCAGGTTTTTCATACCGGCGGTCACTTTTACGAGGCCACACTTTTTTGGAGTTTCCTAAGTTTCCCAATTTTACTTGTTAGCAAAAAGCCTTTTCTACCGTTTATATGGTCATGGATTTTAACAGCATCAGTGCTATTCAAAATAGAAGACTCGGACCGGATTCCCGAAATGTATCTAGGTTATTTTTTTCCGTTGGCCATAGGTCTAGTGAGCCTTGTTTTGCATTCTCTTAAGGCTGTAAGATTTGCCAGTCCATTTCGGCTTATTGCGGCTGTAGCATTTGTGATGGGCTTAGGCTATTTGGACACGCTTTTCTTTGCCAAGCCTTTGCGTGAAGTGGGTTATATGACATCACATTTGCAAAGCTTCAGCGCTTTACATTTAGGCAGCGTAGCTTTAACGCTTCTCTTGGCAATCCTAGTTTACGCGATTCGAAGATCTCAAAAAGTGCAGGCCTTCATTTTAAGTTTTGCAGTTGTTTTGTATGCAGCGATGTTTTTGTCGCTAGGAGTTACGGCCTTACCTTCGTTTTTTGGCGGAGTCTTTAACATTGCTGTTTTAAGTCTTCTTTGCTTTTATTTTGCAGTTGAAAGACGGCAAAAGATTTTTAATTTATTTATCTTCTTAGTTGCTGCACGTTTTATTGGAATTTATCTTCAGGCCTTCGGGGGATTGCTCGCGACAGGCTTTGGGCTGATCATTTCGGGGCTATTTATTTTATTCATCGCTTATTTTGTTGATAAAAATCGTTCACGGCTTCAGACATATTTAGAGGGGTTCTCGAAATGAGAAAAAAAACATTTCTCTGCCTCATTTTTCCAGTGATGTGTTTAGGTCTTCTGGTGGGCTGGAAAATTTTTACTCGAAGTCAGGCGAAAGTCTTTCGTTTTCCCATCGAAGGTTATGATCCCCGTGACCTTTTGTCGGGTCACTATCTTCGTTTTCAAGTGAAGTACCCGATGTCAGAAGATTGTGGCAAAAGTAGTTTTAGTCCGCATGCGCTTTGCCTTGAGCCTGATATTCGAATTATTGATGCAAAAGCAGAATACAAAGATTGCATGCATTTTATCGAGGGATACTGTTCGGCAAATAGATTTTATTCATCGAGCAAAGTTGATAGATTTTACATTCCCGAAGAGCATGCCATAGATCTGGAAGCGCTCATTCGAAACCCTCTTCATAAGCCGAGTGTTGATCTTTTTGTTTTACCCGATGGTTCAGTGCAAATTAAAGAACTTTTGATTGATGAAAAGCCTTGGCTGAGTTGGATAAATCCATAATCCAGTTTTTTTTTCAAGACCGTAATTTGTGATCCTGAACGGTGTTCGGCATTTCAATAACCGGACAATTCTCATTTCAATTTGAATTGAATAGTCCCTTTTTTGGCGAAGTCTCTCTTGTGTCTATTTGCTAAAAGTGAAAATAGGTCTTTCATTTTTAGTGAAAACATGATTTTCTATTTTCATGGCGCACGTGAGGAAAAGACACCTGACAACATTGCTCAATAAATCACTTAAGTTTTCACCTATTGTGGGCTTATTGGGGCATCGTCAAGCCGGTAAAACAACGCTTGCTGAAATCATTGGCGAAAAGTACATCACACTGGATTCGCCCACCGACTCTAGTTTGGCTTTAACTAACTCGACGGCATTCTTGGCTCAAAACGCTGCCAATCCTCTTGTCATTGACGAGTGCCAGTTGGCGCCTCCGCTGTTTCCGGCGCTAAAGGAATGGGTACGCATTAAAAAAAGCCCTGGTCAGTTTTTGCTCACGGGATCCGTGCGCTTTAGCAGCAGAAAGGCCATTCGAGAATCATTAACAGGGAGAATCATCACTTGGGAACTCCTACCAATGGACTGGGCCGAACAAAATCATCAGTCCCTAAAGGACTCACTCATACGGTTAGCCGATAGATTGAATGTGCCACTCAAACCCAATTCGACTTTCACCCTCTCAAATTATCGAAAACATGTTGAGATGGGTGGACTGCCTGGTGTGTTTGGTGTCAGAGATTCTTCCATCAGAGCTCAGAGATTTGAAACCCAGATCAATACCATCCTTGAGCGTGACTTGCGCCTACTCTTGCAAACGACACTCTCCTACACAAATTTAAGAGCGCTCTTCACAGCCCTTGCCAAGCAGGTGGGCTCGTCACTCGAGATCACGGCACTTGTCAAAGAAACAAGAATATCTCAGCCCACAATACGAAAACTGCTTCCAATTTTTGAGTCCCTATTCTTGATTCGCATGGTACCTAGCGAGGGTTCATACTCAAAGCCAATGGTATTTCTCGAAGACTTAGGAGAGTTCTTTCATCTACTCTCGCCACCTACTGACGATCATAGAGTCTTTGTGAGTTTTTTGTTTCAAAACCTCAGAACCCAACTGCACTATCGACCTGAGTTAAAAGCGAGAATATTCTCTTTTAGAACAAAAGCTGGTCACTATCTTCCATTTTGCTTTTCCCTAGGAGGCGACAAAATTCTGGGTATTGTGCCCCTAGAACAAAGTTTAGATTTGGCTCTCAGTAGTGCACGGCAGTTTAGAAGAACTTATCCCAAGGCAAAAGTCCTGATTGTGAGTCTAGAAGACAACGACACGCTGATCGAAGAGGGAGTTCGGTGGGTAGGAGTTGGGAGACTAATCTAGCTCAGTCATTCCTCTGACCCTAAAGCAAGAAATTTTGCCGATAAGTTCATATCGGCCTTCACTATTCGTTAGCATTTTAGCGAATATCTAAATAATAATATGGACTATAGGAACAAAGTTGCCGGTCCGCGCGTCGCACTTTAAAATTTTTTCGGTCTTCTAAATCCAACAGCTTTGCTTTTTTAGAGCAGTTCTGAGTGTGTGAGCCTCCATAAAGTTGAAAAGAACCGAGGTTAGATTTGACAAGTTCATATCCATTTTTTTCAAAGTAAGGTACTCGAGAAAAGAGCATTTTCTTTGTCTTACGATCTTGATATTTTAAAATATGAAAGTACTTTTGTGCCGCTACAGAAATTGTTTTAAAATTTGTAGTATCAAGTTTTGCAAGTTCCTCTTCTGCTTGTTTTCTGTTGCCAAGTAGGACGTAGATGTCTCCACTGTCGATGGTGCTTCCATAGTTTAAATTGACGTTTTTTGGAATTCTAGACAGTACCATGATGTCTTCAGTTTCCGAGTGACCCACGCGATATTGTGCACTGTCACCATTTTTAGGAAACACAAAAGTGATTCCTGTACCTTTGTCGTGCTCTGCTTGGGAGTAGAAACCCACAGCGCTAAGAGTTTTGCTGCCCATGCTGGCATCGCTCATCATGGTTTCGTTCCAAGCTTTTGAAGCAACTCTTGAGATTCGCTGTCCATCCGAATCAAGGATTCCTAGGAAGGGAAGTTTTTTTCTATCAAATACCGCCCATGGAAAGTTAAAATGGTCGAGTCTTGGCGAGACTTCACCTTGATGTGTCCACCTGTAGATCATTTTGAAACTTCGTTCAGTCAAAACTTCTATTTTTTGGTGATTGAAGTATGCATAGTTGTTGTTTGATTGACTAGGATCATGTGCTTGTTGCGGGAGGTTGAGAAAGTCTATTGTGTTAGTTGTGGGTCTGGCCCAATGAAAAATTTGCGGTGAAAAATAAACGCGTTCTCTACCGTGTCTTTTGTACACTCCGGCTTGGTGCATAAACCATTTGCCGGTGGAATTTTTGATAGCTTTTTGGGTCGCAACGCTTTGTATGACTCTATCGATAAATAGTGAGTCGGCGTGTTGGGCTCCGATGATATTGCCAAGTTCGCCAAGATGAAGTTTCCAAATTGCACCCGACTGCGCAAAGTGAATCCGTGAATCAATTTTTGGAAATTGTAATACTGAAAAGCCGTCGTTGGAGGAATCACGAGTGGAATCGGCAGTGTAGATATGAGGTTTCTCTTGCGCCTGGATTGAGAAAATCGTTAATGCGACTGTGCAAATAGCAGACAGGTTTCTACTGAGACTTTGCAGTTGTTTTGGTTTTAAAATTTTCATATGCGACATGATAACAGTGTAGTTGAAATTCACTTTTCATTTTATAAAAAAAATATGGCGCGATTATGATGTTGCAGTATGAATTCAACATCACCCAGGCTGTTTTAGATGTTATTTTCAAGGATTGGATTCCCGTCAAAGCGTCTTTCTTGTAAACTTCCTTCATGAAAAAAAAGCTGACGTCGAAAACTCCTCGGAGGAAATTAGTTGTTAATCCTGGCGGGGTCGATGAATACATTACTGAATGCCCGAAAGAGGCACAACGTGCACTGAATGAGCTTCGATCCTCGATTCGATCCGTGGCACCGAATGCTATAGAAACCGTGAGCTATTTTGGAATTCCAGGATATTCATACGAAGGGTATCCTTACAATGGAATGTTTGCTTGGTTTAGCTTTAAGGCACCTTTTGTACGCTTACATGTTCGGCCAGAAGCACTCATTCAGTACAAAAAAGACGTCGAAGTTTTTACCAAGACAAAAGCCGTGATAAGTTTTTTTGCGGAGAAACCCCTTCCAAAAACTTTAGTTAAGAAACTTGTGAGAGCAAGTATCAAAGATATGAAAGAAAAGGCCGTTTAATTTATTGAGACTCTGTCCAAATTTCTATCGCTCTCTCTGCAGTTTTACGCGAGGATAAACTAAATCCATTGAGGTGTTTTGCACTGACGCTTGCATCCCATGAACGAGAGGGATTATCGTGATTCTTGGTGCTGGACAGGTTGTGGGTCTGGACTGTCCTTTGTAGTGCTGGACTTCGACTTTTTCCAAGACAGAGCAACTTCGAATTCCCCTTTGGGAAGCTCTGCACTGCATTTGCCGAAACTAACAAAATTACCTTCATTGGGCACAACATCCTTTTCGAGCCAGTCCTTTGTTGTCTTTCCAACTGTCAAAGTGGAGCAGAAATCTTTTAGCTTAGGCTCCTTCAAAGAAATCCAGAGATCCCAGGAAGGAAGTTGATGGGGAGACGCGTTCATGAAGGACCGTAAGTCTCCCGCCTGATGATCGTTTGCGTTTCGACCCGCTTGTGTAGGTCCTGCATATCTGCGTAAGGTTTGTTCCAGTTGACAGAGTGTTTTTCTCGAAAGAGGTATTGCGCCAAGTCTGGTGGCGAGCTTTGATTCCGGGCTTTGTGGTGTAAAGCAACGCTCAATCTTTTTCGAGATAGCGCTTAAATAATTTTCCGCACAGATCCCCCAGTTCGCAACAAATTGATCTGCATGAATGAACGAGATGAGTGAGTAGAGTTCGGCTTCCACATCCGCTTGATTCCTAAAACCGTAGGATTCCGAGAGATCGAGATCCGAGAAAAATGCATCTTCGCAACCCGTCAGCGTTTGCAAAGACGCGTAGGCTTTTCGTAAGGGTGCTTCTGCGTCTTGAACGGCGGGCAGTGGCTTTAATGCCTTGCACTCAGGGTCAAACTCTTTTGCGCCGGGGTCGGTGGTGAACGGAGCGTAAAGCTCCGCCAAACTATTTTTTTTAAAGGTCGAATTACCGCTCACTGTTTTGACTGTTCCATAAAGATTGGTCAGCGCTTCTTCGCACATGGCTTCATCGCGAGTCGCATTTTTCAACTTCAAAGAAACTGCGCCGCCCTTTCGGCTGGCAAAAAGAACATCTTCGTTTTTTGGATTCAGAATGGCCACGGCGCCATTGATGGCAATATTTCCGTACCTATAGTGCGGCTTGGCTGCAGTCTTGAGGTCGTCGAGCTTTTCGATCGCTATCAGCTTGCTCCGGGCGTTCTCGGCTGTCTTTAGAAAATCGACAATCGGAGCTCCTCGAGGCGCTGATCCGTCAAAGCCGGCCACATATCGAAGACCCGGGAGGGATTTGAGCCAGCGTTTCGCCGTGAGCGCGACGGCAGTGTTGCAGCCCAAAGCATATATTGCATCTACATTTGAGAGGGAGGGATAGCTTTTGCCCAACTCGGCCAAATCGGAAATGTCGAAACCATCGGCGCTTCCGTAATGCCCGCCACTGGACTCTCCGCTAATCACAATTGTCGAAAATCGGTCGTCAGGATTTTCCCGGAGATGCTTAATGAAGTCTCGGGCTTGTTTAAATACCAACACCTCAGCTCTTCCCGTGGTGAGCTTTTTGGCCATCGCAACTTCACCGGGTTGATTGTTAAGATCGAGAAATACCCATTTCAGTTTTGCTGGGGTGGCAGCAAAAGAAATACAGTGGAAAAGCGCACATGCGATTAGTATCCCCCTCATGGAGTCTCCAGCACTATCAGCTTAAAAACTTCTTCGTGAAGTGTCCGATATGCAGGGCGCTCAAGAATGGGCCTCTTTCGAAAATATTCTGCATCTGGACCATCTTCAGAAATCACATGAAAAAGATATTCATCCATTGCGAAAGCATCGAATCGATTCTTTTCAAAAAACTTCTTAACCTGAGGAAGCTTCGTCAGGATCGCTTGGCGCTGCCGAAAAGTGGGCCAGTTATGCTTCCAGTCATCGCTCACGAGTTTGCCAGTTTTCAATCCCGCCTCGAAGAAAGTCTGCTGATCGCTTTGATTCACCACCAACACTTGCCAGCTTGCAGTAGGAGCAGCTGCATGAGTTGCAAATCCCCAAAGAAATGTCGCCAAGGCGGCACCATAAAAACAAAAGTTCATGAAAAACTTTTCGGTTGTAGCGAGGCCAAAATTGAGATCAAAACTTTGACGTGATTAAAAACTGCAGCGATTTTGGAAGTGTGAGCGTGACACATTGCTTTGAAACATGCCAACGACAACTGTCCAACCAAAATTGTGGCGTAGTTCATCGACTTTTTTGCGAACCTGCGCATTTGTCGAAGCGAGTTCATGAAATCTCATGAAAGCTCTTATGATTTCAATGTTAACAAGTACAGGCGTTTTACTCCTCAGTAAGCTTGAAAGCATCGCGACACCTTGTTCGGTAAATGCATAGAGCGCAATTTAACATTTTGGCCCCTCTTCAAGGTCACAAATTGTGACTTTGAAAGTGCCTCAATTTCACCTTTGCCAAGTTGGAACATGAAGTCCTCGGGATAGCGATCCATGTTGTATACGTGTACTGGAATCCAGGTATACAAGTTAACAGGTATACTTGGATTCATGGGGATTCTGAATACCGTACAAGAATTCAAGTATTCGCGAATTCAAGAATTCTCGAGCGATCGCGAGATCGCGATCTGGTGCGAGCAGACATACCTTGGTCGAACCAACAATAACCGCTCGGGAGTACAAAACTCAGTGGTTTCGACCTTGGATTGATTCTTGCGAGCTGGCAAAACTCCGCAAGAATGGATGGACAATAAAGCAGCTGGCCGAGCATTTCGGCGTTGGCACCAGCAGCATCGATGTGAGGGTGCGTGAAATCAAGAAACAGGAGCGAGTTTAAGCATGAAATCTACCTCAAAAAAAGAAAGCTCCCGCCGGTCAGGCCCCAAGAGGGTCCTTCGACCGTTGGGCAATTTAGGAGGCTTTAGATTAAGCTTGCCATATTTGGTAAGTTTTGCTATTGTATTTTGCAAGTGAAGCGTCGCGAGTATCCCCTTCGTATTGTGGTTAATGGTGTCCAGATTTCTAAAGTCGTCATTGATCCACACTATGAAGAGAAACACGCGGAGAGTATCACCGACCAAATCGTGATTGAACTTGTGAAGACTCTGGATGGGCTCAGTGTCCTACCGGAAGCAGTGAAGGGGCCGTACAGTTACTTTACGCAAGACGGAATCGAGTTGGGCGGCAAACTCTATAAGTTGATTTGGCTACTCGAAGACGATGAGATTTATGTGGGTGTGATTAACGCTCACCGGAGGAAGAAGTAATGGGCTTTCCTAAAAGTAGTGAAATTAAACAGGTCTTGAAAAAACTTGAAAAGGCAGAGGGTACACTGGCGCTTCCCGCAAACCCAACTCCTCTTGAGAAATTTCGTCACGACATTCAGCAGAAATTTGTGGCCTATGTTCTGACTGAGAAAATCAGCCAGCGCGAACTCGCCAAGATTCTTGGGATCGACGAGGGCAAAGTCAGTAAGATTCTTAGAAACCGCATGGATGAGTTTTCCACGGACCGACTTATTTCGCTCTACGAAAAAATCAACCCGTCTCTAAAACTCAAAGTCGGCTAAATCGGCTTTGTTCTTGAAAGACTGCTTTGTGGGCGACGCGTCGGTAAAGCTGGGACTGACGACCTCAAAGGCTACGAATATAAGATTGGAATTGTAGACAACACTTTTCTTCCATAGTTTAAATCAAAGAATGGATACATCTTCAGCATGTTTGCAGGCCAAAAAACTTGAGCCACTTGTGTGGGCTGAGATTGAACGGGTCTTGACTAGTCCCAAGATGGCAGAAGGGTTGATCGCAACCATGCGGGCCACTCACATGGAGCGCACGCAATCTTCTGAAATCAAAAAACGATCAGAGAAAGTGAGGCAGCTTGATCAGCAAATGGAGGTACTGGCTGAGCGGCTTGCGCAGCTTCCAAAAGCCATTTCGCCCTTTGCAATTTTTAAACAGATGGAGAGGCTCGAAGAATTTAAAAAAATTGAGGAGGACCGTATTTCGGGTCTTCGCGCACTTGAGGTTATCAGTGACCCACCTGCAACTCTTGAAAGCTATAAGGAACTGCTTATTGGACTTCGATTTATCGCTGAGAACCCGCAAAGTCACATTACAAAGGACCGCATCGTGCGAGCCCTTATTGAAAGGGTCGAGGTAACACCAGACGGATTTAAACTACATTTTTATTTAGGAAAGGAGTATATCAATCAGGAGCTGGCCCGTTGGGGCCGCTCCCCCCTTGGGGGCTCTGATCAGAAATTTAAATTAAATGTTGGTTCGAACGAATTGACATTTGGTGCCCACTACTGGACTCGAACCAGTATGCCTCGCGGCGCCACCCCCTCAAGATGGTGTGTCTACCAATTCCACCAAGTGGGCACTTCATTGAGTAGAATCAAATTCGTACTCTGCTGCCTAATTGCTGTCAAAGGGCCGCTAGTGAAAATTGAAATGATTCTTAAAGCAATTGAAGTTCGGTTCAAAATGATAGACCTTCTGTTAAACAATTAAAATATAATATATTCAATCACTTAAATCATAATAGCTGATCTCTTAAGGAGTGAAGCACTCAAAAAAGTTCCAATGTTTTCTTCAAAAATGCCAAACTCAATGAGTGAAATCGAATTTCGCGCAGTTCTTAGCTGCGCTAATTTTTGTTGTGCCCATCTGCCATCATTCCATTGCGCAAAATCAAAAAATTTTCGAGAGCAAACCCCAACCCGCTTTGAAACTTAGTGCTGAAGAACTTTATATCGAAAGCTTTCTAGAAAAATCTTTTGAACTCGAACGATTAAAAAAAGAATTTCCCAAAATGCACTGGCATGAGCTCATCGATCAAACCTCAATGGCAAAACTATCGCCAGACGACAAAAATTTCATGATGGATCTTTTAAAAGTCTATCCTCCATCACCTGCACGTCACGAAAGAACGATTTTATTTATTGAGAGTCGCGATCTGGTTTACCGTCCTATAGAAATCAAAGTGGATTTCAAGGATTCCTTAAAGAATATGCTGCATGTGAATGACGTCACAGTGCATTTTGATCCTCATTTCAATGCCTATCTGAAAAGTACCTGTTCGGTCTTGGGCTGGGCTTTGACGCAGGCCCCAAGGGCTCTGAAGAACATGGTGTCTGGGTCGTGACGCCGGTTAAATCGGAACGTGTACTCGGCTAAATACT
>Ga0247843_1000261_pt1 | contig 125322 bp, 102 predicted proteins | sample LaCruzMarch2017__FD_192420 | JGI IMG/M metagenome (GOLD analysis project Ga0247843, IMG submission 192420) | Freshwater microbial communities from meromictic Lake La Cruz, Castile-La Mancha, Spain - LaCruzMarch2017_8m | ecosystem: Environmental > Aquatic > Freshwater > Lake | place: Spain...
AATCAGCTTGCTTTAAAAACGGATTTGGCTTGCCTTCCCTTGCCGAAAGCCAATGCAGATGCATCTGGGCCGCATCGGCAAGATGTTTCCTCCTGGGCGGAGGCGCCTTCTTTCCTTAAAAATCAGGTTGCTTTAAAAACGTATTTGGCTTGCCTTCCCTTGCCGAAAGCCAATGCAGATGCATCTGGGCCGCATCGGCAAGATGGTTCATCCTGGGCGGAGGCGCCTTCTTTCTCTAAAAATCAGCTTGCTTTAAAAACGTATTTGGCTTGCCTTCCTTGCTGCCTCCTTTCCTCATGCCTTTCCAAATACCTTTTCAAAATCCCACTTCGACCATGGATGACCTGCCACTTCACCCAGTCTCATTCCCGAAACTCCGGCTTCCCAACTCAACAAAGTCGCCTTTATTGAACTAGAAAGCATTTCTGAGACCCCCTTGCGAGCCATTGAAATGCTTTTAAGCTTTTCTACGACGCACAAACATACTTCACGACCAAAAAAACCCTAAGTGTTCTTCGCAGCCCCAACGTGTGGGGAAGCAAATAAAAAACGTTTCATCGATGAACTACAAAATTACGAACGGCATTTTTATTTGTCAAGTGAAAAGCGGTTTTTTATTTATTTCTACATCTGGTTTTGGTGTTCTGAACGCTTTTTCGCCTTGTTTTTAGGCGATGATGGGTAAAGAAGGGACATCATTGAGCATGGAAGTGAGAAGGAAATCCGGTTTGTTTTCTTTACCGGGCTTGTTTTTTAAACGCGGCCTTGCGCCCCCGACAGAGGCGGCAGTATGCACGCAGGCGCCCGGTTGTACCCGGTTGAGGAGGCGACTTTAGGAGCCACCGCAAACCGCAGGTACAACCAGGGCGGCGCGGGCATGCTAGAGCCGATGGCGGGAAATGGCGCCCCAATACACCTTCACAAACCCCGCATTTTACCTACAATTAGGTATAAAATTACCCCTGACGTGGGATTGCCGAACCTGTTTGCAGCCCTACCTTTGTACCGAAATAATTTCAACATGAAAACAACTGTACTTTTTTGTGGTTTGATGCTTAGTCTGAATGCCCTGGCTCAGGTGGCCGATTCGGTCATAATTGGCCCAGCCTACCCCAATAAGGGTTTTTATTCGTTGAGCAATGGCAACGTTGGGCAAATGCCAAATACCAATTGGGATTTGCAGTTTGCCTCCCATTCTTCTATGTCGTCGACTTTGCGGCTGAACGGTGGATTTAATGTTCGTGCATGGGAATATACCGCTGGCGATTCAAGCCAATGGGCCCAATTGGATACCGCCGGACTTGGAACCTCGAACGGATGGCTACCCATTTATGATGCCATGAATTCCTTTGACCCTGGGGCATTTGAAATGACCGCTACCGGATTTCCGAACTACGGTTGGGGTACTTACAATCAGATTTCGCACGACATTGTGGGCAGCAAATTGTTTGTGGTGCAAACCCGTTCTGGTGCATACAAAAAGCTGTTTATTAAAGCCTTGCGGGCAGGAACCCAAGAATTGGAACTGCGGATTGCCAATTTGAATGGAAGTGCTGAAAGCAATTTTTCTGCCTCCAGGGCGGGTTTGGTGGCCAAATCATGGATTTATATTGATTTAGACAATGCAAGTGTAAGTGATCCGGAGCCTTTGGGCGCCGCGTACGATTTGACTTTTGAAAAATATTTGGGATTGGCTTCGCCGGGCGTATATTACCCTGTTACCGGTGTGCGTTTGAACCGAAATGTACAGGCTGTGCGTGTGGTCAATACCCATGTGGACGATGTGGATGCCTCGGGATTGACCTTGGGCGGCGATCTTGTTGCTGTGGGCCACGATTGGAAAACGTTTGCAGGAACGGCCTTTGTTTTGGCAGACTCTATGTCGTTTTTTGTTGAAGACCAACAGGGGGATTTGTGGCAACTTTGGTTTACTGGATTTGTGGGCAGCTCGGCCGGAAAATTTGTCTTCAACAAACGCAAAATCGGAACGGCATCTGTTGATGGGGCGCAGCAAAATCAATCGGGATTAAGCGTACAACCGAATCCTGTTGCACAAATTGGCCACTGGTTAGTTCGATTGCCTGCGGGCGTTCAGCAAGCTTGTTTGTATGTTCGAAACCTACAAGGGCAAACGGTGCATCAGGTGGCCTTAAGTGGTCAAGGCTGGCAAGACCTTGCATTTAGCCCCGAAGCCCTTGGATTAACGTCGGGCATTTATTTAGTGAGTTTAGAAGCTGGACTGCATTCGCGTACAGAACGCATGGTGGTTCGGTAAACTCAGGCAGATGCGTTTGGGAATCAATTTTTGCATGGCCTTAGTCCTTGCTCCGATGGTTTCGGGGCAAGGCGCTTTGGTTTTGAAAGTAGTTGATTCCAAGTTTGATCCGCTATATGGGGCGCATGTTCGGGTGTATTCCGACACCAATTCGGCGGCCGTATTGATGGGGGGAGGTACAACGGATTTTAAAGGAAACTGGCCGATTTCTTCCGATATTTCAAGCTGTTTGGGCTGTTTTGCTCAGGTTCGGTACATGGGCATGCAGACGCGGTGGGTATCGCTAAGGTCGGGAAGTGTTCCGGCGCAAGTGGTTTTGTATCCTTCGGCGTTTTCTGCTCCCGAGTATGTGGTATCGGCTTTAAGCGGATCAACCCGGATTCGGGAATCGGTGTATCAGGCCCGAGCCATTGGCCGAGAGCGGATTGAGGGCCAAGGGGCTCAAAACCTGCGGGACGTGTTGAGCAACGATTTAAACATCCGCATTGGGCAGGATGCGGTTTTGGGTAGTGGCATATCCATGCAGGGATTGGGGGGCGAGAATGTGCAAATAATGATTGATGGGGTACCGGTGATTGGCCGTTTAGATGGGAACATTGATTTAAGCCAATTGCCCCTGCAAAACGTGGAAAAGATTGAAATAATAGAGGGTCCGATGTCGGTGCAATTTGGGTCATCGGCCATTGGGGGTATAATCAACTTAATCTCGAAAAAGGAACAAACGCATCCATATACAGGCGGGTTTACCTTGTATGGTGAAAGTGTTGGGCAGTACAATGCCGATTTTCGGTTTGGGATTCAGCGGAACCGACATAGATTGGCGGTATCGGGCGGGCGGTATTTTTTTGATGGTTTTAGCTCTACCGATTCCCTGCCGCGTTGGCAGGCCTGGAAACCCCGTGAGCAGTATTTTGGAAATTTGATGTATGGGTATTCCCTAAAGCGTTTGCACCTGAGCAGCAACAGCCAGGTTTTTCATGAAATCCTGCAGTTTAAAGGAGCCCCAGAAGCCCCATTCTTTGTGGCGGCTGTGGACCAGTATTTTTATACACGACGGCTAGACCAGACCTTCCAATTGAGTGGATTTACTGGAAAATCTTGGCACCTAAATGTTACGGCTGCGTTTAATTACTACGAACGGCAACGGCAATCCTATCGAAAGGATTTAGTTACCTTGGAGCAATTTCCGATAGACAGCAATGTAGATGTGTTTAATCGGGCCATGAGCCGGGGCGTTTTTCATTGGTCGCCCGGGGCCGATAGCACCCGCCTAAAATGGCAAATGGGATACGATGTTTCTTGGGATTATGGGGAAGGCCCCCGCATTGCCGAGGGCAGCCAATATTTTGCTGAAGCCTCGGGATTTAGCAGCGTGGAATATAGACCAGGAAAGCAATGGGCCTTTACTCCCGGGATTCGGTATGGCTACCATTCGGCCTTTAACATGCTGCCCATTCCATCTTTTCATGCCCTGTGGAAAAACGACCGGGGATTGCGCATTCGGGCATCGTACGCCCAAGGTTTTCGGGCCCCTTCGCTCAAGGAATTGTATTTTGAATTTGTGGACGTCAACCACAATTTATTGGGAAACCCGGATTTGCTGCCTGAACAATCGCAGCAAGTACAATGGGGGGTTCAGTGGCAGCGTTCTTGGGTGGCGTTGTCAAAATCCAAACCCAGGCAATGGACCGAATTGCCCGAATCGGCAGAAGGCATTTGCCCCAGCAAGAAAACCCAAATTCGATTTGGCATGAATGGATTTTACAACCGGGTAAACAACCAAATTCGGCAGGTTTTGCAATCCAACAGTTCGGAAGGCATGCTGTATAGGTCTGAAAATATTTCGACGGTAAATACCTTGGGCGGTCGGGTAGAGGCAGGTTTTCAGTGGAATCGGTTTGTGCTGGATGTGGGATTTAGCTTGACGGGCATACAGCAGGCCTTGGATTACAATTACCAGGCAGAGCAACCTTTTGTTTGGGCTCAGGAGTATCGAGCTCAAGCCATGGTGGTGTTGCATGAATGGCAGGGACGTTTTCAGGTTTTTGCAAAATATACGGGTGAACAGCCTTTTTTGTATTCTGAAATTGACCCAATTAGCGGTCAGGCCTCGGTAAGGCAGGGGCAAATTGGGGGCTTCCCTTCTTTGGACGTTTCGTATTCCCAGCGCTTCATGAAAAACAAATGCATGATTGCTGTTTTGGGAAAGAACCTGTTTGATGTAGCCAATGTGCTGCAATCGGGTGGGGGAGGTGGTTCGGCCCACAGCCAAGGCAGCGGTAGTTTGCCTACCTTGTGGGGTAGAACCCTGGGAATTTCGCTTAGTTATCAATTTTCAGCTGGAAACGAACGATGAATACGAGGCATTCTTTTTTTGCATTATGGGTTGTATTGTTGACCGGCTGCTTTGCCGAAGACGAGCCGGTTCCGCCCTATGTTTCCCCGCCGGGAGTGGTATCGCGGGTGATTGAAATGGGACCCAGTTATGGAACCCAGCATTTTTACGATTTGGAAACCGATTCGGTGGTCGCCGTGGTGAACCGGAATTCCTGGGATTTGGCTTTTGGCAGCAGCAATTTAAATCGGGCTATTTACCTGAACCACTCCAAACTTATGAAGGTTTGCGATTTGGGGTCGGTTGATTTTGAAACGGCTCTTTTGCCGCAACAGCCGGTTTGGACTATCGATGCCAGCAGTGGAGATCCTGATTCTACCGGCATTGGTATTTGGGCAGAGGGAACGGCGGGCAATTTGAGTTCGAAAAATCATGTGTATGTATTGGATTTAGGCTTTTCGACCTTGGGTGAGGCCTTGGGCAGAAAGAAACTCCAGTTTTTGGGATTTCAAAATGGAGCCTATCGCATTCGCTTTTCGAGTTATCCCAGCGGACCAATACAGGAATTAAGCATTCCCATCGATGTGAATTATTCCTTTATGTATGCCTCAATTGCAGGGTCGGGAGCGGTAGTTTCGGTGGCACCCCCAAGCGATTCCTGGGACTTGTTGTTTACGCAGTACACGACCATGGTGCCAAATCCCGACAATGGAGTTCTAGAGGCCTATTCGGTAAATGGAACCCTTTTGAATCCGCAAGGGGTTGCAGCAGTCCGTGCTTATGGAGGAGAATATGATTCTTTGGGGATTTCTGATTTGCCTTTTTATCCGCTAAGCAACCGCTGGGATGCGATTGGCTACGGTTGGAAAAGGTATGATTTCAATACGGCCTCGTACCTGATTGAGCCCCAAAACCGCTACATTGTTCGGAACCGATTGGGTAACTTTTTCAACCTTCGATTCACGGGTTTTGTGAATGAATTTGGGCAGTCGGGCTATATAGGTCTTGAGTACAAAAAAATATAAGTGTAGAAAAAACTAGGATGCCAAGTAGGTGTTAATCAGGTTCGCACAATAGGACTTTATTGAATCGCGCACCCGCCTAAATTCTGCATCCATTTCTTCGGGACTTCCGGTTGCTTTGGCGGGATCAGGAAAATTGCAATGAAGTCGGATGGCTTGGCTTGGGAAGTAGGGGCAATTTTCTTGGGCATGGTCGCACACCGTCAACACCAAATCTACCTCCAACTGCCTGTATTCGTCTATGTGGTTTGAGGTATGGGCAGAAATATCAATGCCGTCTTGGGCCATGGTACGAACGGCCCCAGGATTCAAGCCATGGGTTTCAATTCCGGCACTAAAAATTTGGGCTTTATTTCCAGAAAAATGCCTCAGGTAGCCTTCGGCAATTTGGCTTCGGCAGCTGTTGCCCGTGCATAAAACTAAAATGGTAAACATGTTCAGAAAAATTTAAACCAACAACCAAATCAGGTTGATAATGAAAAATTTCGGATCAAAGCCAAAAATCAATTGAAGAACAATCACCGAGCTGGTGATGAGAATGGCTTTTTTGTATTTTAAAACAAAAGACTTCATAGCATGGGTTTAACAGCATCCAGAACCGGGATTGCAGGCATTGTCTGCGTTGCGTTGAAAATCTGCCAATCGAATTCTTGGTTTGGCAGGAATGCCGCACTGGTCTTCGGCTAGGCAGGCTGTTTTTTTATTCAACAAAATAAACGAAGTTCCATCAAATGCCAATCCAAATTTACCAATGGTTTCTTGTTGGTATTCTACTTCCAGTTCTTGATCTTGCATTCCCAATTCCTGTTCGAATTGCTCGATGATTCGCATCCATTTTAAGGGGTGGAATCGGTGGTCGGTGTCATCGGCGGTCCACAACTGCAAACTGATAGTTTTTTCCTGACGTAAGGTACCCCCGCAATCCACAAACCGTTTGTCAACGACGCCTATTTCTGTCAAGTGAAAATGCGCGGGTACGGGCATGCCGTTTTCCAGTTTAAATGCCAAGGCATCTAGGGTTGGCAGAAGGGCTTTGATTTGGGTTAAGGTCATCGGATTTTGTTTTAGCAACAGGGGTTTGGATTTGCTTGCTTGGAAGCAACTAGAGATTGAATAAAGCCAAGTAAGGCCTGAATTTTATCGGTATCAATGCAATAGCAAATGGAGTTGCCTTCGATGTTTCCTTTAACGATGCCGGCCAACTTCAGTTCTTTTAGGTGTTGAGAAACGGTGGGTTGAGCTAGAGGAAGTTCATTGACAATATCGCCACAAATGCAGCTGTCTACATTCATTAGATATTGAATAATGGCAATGCGGGCGGGGTGGGCCAAGGCTTTTGAAAGGGAAGCCAAGTCCTGCTGCTCAACGGAAAACGCATCTGCTTTTGAAGCTCCCATGTCTTATTTTGTTATTGCAATATTACGATAAATAAATGAATGGGCTGGATTTTTTACAAAAAAATCAGAAAAGGCCCATTTGATTGGGGCGCAACGATGTTGATTTCCAAAAAAATCGGAGGGCCCAGAGGGGCATTTTTTTCCTGAAATTGGGTATTGGTTACCGATGGGTGTCCCACCATTTCTTAACGCGAAGTTTAGCGTTGTTGCGGACACTGAGGTAAAAGAAATTTAAATCGGCCACGTGGTAGTTTTTCATTCGGATCAGCCAAGCCAAGGGGTGTCTGGGTTTATGGACACGCAGAGCATGGTCTTTGATTTGGGCATCGATGAGTCGGGGGCGCAGGCGAAAGTCCCAAAGGGTACCTCCGGGATTGTACTTGGCTTTTACATGGTCATTTGCGGTGGTCCAACTCAAGGGATTAACCATGATGCATTTATCGAAATTCCAGTTGGGTTCGGTATCTGGGGCATAGGTTGCCCAGGAGGCGATGCATTCTAGGTCTGTGGGCTGCTGGCATGGCCTCAGGGTTTTAAAACTATCAATGGGCAGGGCCATTCCCGGCAAATAGGCTGCCACAAAACGGTGTTGCAGTTCTTTGCCGTCGATGTATTTTTTTAGCAAATAGGCTCCATGCAAAGAACCTTGGGAATGGCCGGCGATGATAAATGGGCGTCCTTGGTTGAAGTATTTGAGGTAGTATTCAAAGGCCTGGCAAACATCGTAAAAAGCGGTATCGAACGCGCGTTTGGCACTGAGGGCATCGGTGGTAAAAAACGATTTTAAGTGCGCTTGACGGTATCGGGGGGCAAATATTCTGCCGGCAGCGTTAAAAATACTGGCCTGAAAGCGCAGGGTACTTTCGCCAATTTCCTGATTTAAACTGTCGTCTTCAATGTCAGCATTCCAAAAATAGGGTGCTTTGCCCTCTTTTTTATACAGGGTTGGATAGATAAAAAAAACATCGGCCTGGGTGGTGTCGGCAGGAAGAACCGACAGGTTTTTGCCTTTTCTTTTCGGGGTTGGAACGGTATCTGAATGGTCTTTTTTAAAGGGGTGAGCAGCCCAGTGCGAAAGCTTTGAATAATTGGGCGGGGAAGGGGTAGTTGAGGCAAAGAAATCAGGCCATTCGCCTTGGGGTAAATGTTGGTCGAACTGGGCAGATGCATTGATTAAAAGGAGTAGAAAACAGAGCAGAGAAATTCCATTGTAAGCAAAGGAAGTCGATTTAAAGGGTTGATTTTTATTTGTCATTTGAATTGGTTTGGCAGGTCCTCCAGCAACAATGGCCCTCTGGCCATTTTTATATGAATTACAGCCTGTTGTTTTTCCCAAAGTTGGGTAGAAATAGTGATTAACGCGGGCCACAGCACAGATGCTTCTGCCGTAACTAAGGTGCTTAAGACTCCTACCTGAACTTGAAGTCCGGGAGTGTTTTGAAGTGCTTCACAAAATGCAATCACCTGATCGACATAATCGTCGCTGTTTGGGTACAAGCTCAATTCAAGGGTGATTACCATAATTTTACCGTTGAATTAAAACGGGCAGAGTAAGGTGATGTTGCCCGTCGCTAAGGTGGCACCAGAATAATCCTGGCTCAAGGAACGGGTTTTCCCATGCGAAGGAACTGCCGGCGTTTAGTTTTTTCAGTTCTGAAACCCGTCGTCCTAGGCCATCGCTTAGGTAGGCGGAAACAACCCCGCCTGCCCATCCGCTGCGGTGCAGGGTAAAGTTGCCCGAATTGGGGTTGGGGCTTACCCGGATATGCAGGGCAGGTTGGTTTGGCAATCCCATTTGCAAGCCGCTTTCGTAAAGGGGTTTGCGGTAATTTTCAAGAATGTAGTGCATGGCTGCCACTTGTTGTTGGCTGAACATATTCATGCAGGAGTCGGCAGCATAATCCATGTAATTTTCAATTTGATCGGGCAAATCGGCGCCCGATGTTGGCGGGCATGTATTTTTGGTGAAGTCGCAAATTTGTCCGGCGTCAGAATCTGCGGGCGGGGTGTCGTTCAATCCATCGTCTTCGGCACAACCTCCATCGCCCCAAATGTGGCGAAGACCTAAGAAATGTCCTACTTCGTGGGTGAGGGTACGTCCTCGGTTCACAGAGGTTAAAGGTCCTGTTGCAGCGGGGTTGTTGGGGCCAAAAACAGGAAAGTGGACAACCACGCCTTGTACGGTGCTGTCGGCTGGAGCCGAATCAGCGGGCCAATTTGGAGGGGTTCCAGCAGGCGGGTAGGCATACCCCAGCACGCCGAAACCACTCAAAAGGTTGCAGACCCAGATGTTCAAATACCGGCTGCTTGGCCAGGGATCTTTTCCTCCCAGCGCCGTTTTTTTAACGTTGTCGGTAAAGGGATCGTAAATGGGAAACAGGCCGCTGGGTTGGCCTGCGGTTCGGGTAATGCCTGTGGTCGGGTTGCCATTGGGGTCTAAGGTCGCCAAGAAAAACTCAATTCCTGCATCGGCAGCAACCGGAAGGAACTCAGATCGGGTCAGGCTGGTGTCGGCATTTAACCTTCTAAAGTCCGCGTTCAATACCTGAATTTGCTGCTGAATTAGCGAGTCGGCCAGGTTTTCATTGGGACTCATATACACGATATGCACCACCACGGGAATTTGGTATAAGGGGGCGGATTTTTGGATTCCATTTTCCCGCGCAAAAGCATAGGCTGCTTCTTGGATTTCGTGAATAGCCAACTTTTGTTGCTTGCTTTCTAGTCCGTTGATTAGGTTTGTGTAGCCGCACCGTTGAACCTGAGCATGCAAGCCGAAAAAGAGGAAAAAAAGTCCTAAGACTGAAATTGCTTTATTCATTTTTTAAGGTTTAAGTTCTACATCACGAAAACAAGTGCAAAGATGCCGGGCACGAAGTTTTAAGCCAGACTCGGGGTTCTCTTTGATTCCAAGGGGCTCAGCCCAAGTGCGCAAAATCAACCTATTCCCCATGTTCAGGCGCACATCCATCACCCATGTGTTTTTAGGAATTTTATTCCATGGAATAGCTCCGCTAAATTTTTCTAAATAATCGGGTTCAGGCCCATCCGACCGCAGCAGTTTTAATTCCAGAATATGTCCCCGCCCCTCATCAATCAGGCTTCGGCCCTGCAATGCCATTTCATGGCTAATGGATTCCATAAAACGAATAGAATCAGGCCGAAACTGGACTTTTTCGGTGGGTGCATAAAACTCAAATTCATCCAATGGATTCCCAGCCCAATTGTATAAAGTCATGATCCCCCAGTTTACCTCAGGGTCTTTGCTGCAATATTCCATGCGGGTACTGCACCCACTTATTGCAAGAATCATCAATAAAATCCCTAATGAACGGCCCAAATTTATTAGTTTTGCCCAAAGATAGGCAGTGCCTGTAAACAAGTGGTCATTTTAACTCATTTTTATGAACGCCAACATTGAAACCAAGTATGGAGTAATGAAGTTTGAATTGTTTGTGGAGGAGACTCCAGGAACTGCCCAGAACTTTATCAAATTGATTAAAGAAGGATTTTACGATGGACTCACCTTTCATCGGGTTATTCCGGGCTTTGTAGTCCAAGGCGGTTGCCCTAGGGGCGACGGAACGGGAGGTCCGGGTTACCGGATTAAATGTGAAACATCGGCGCCACGGCAGCTGCACGATCGGGGTGTTTTAAGCATGGCCCATGCCGGAAAAGACACCGGAGGCTCTCAGTTTTTTATTGTGCATAGCCGAAACACCACAGCCCATTTAGATGGAGTGCATACCTGTTTTGGTAAAATGACGGAAGGCGATGAAATTTTGAGCCAAATTAAGGGAGGAGATCAAATGATTTCCGTAACCCTAGAAGAAACTACTGCCCCATGAACGGCCTTATGAGTACCAATCCCTGTGTGGTTGTAAAGCGCAAAAACATGCAGGAGGTATTGGAATATTGTTTGGACCAACGAATGGCGATTCGTGCTTTGCCTAGAGGCACTGGCGATGAATGGGAGTTGGAGCTTTTTCCTGACAATCACCTTCAAGCTGTGGCTTTGGGTATGTTTTTAAGGGAACATAAACTGGAATTGCTTGGCTTTGGAACGCCCAGTTCAGCCCCAATTCAAAAAACCAAGCCCAAGCGAAACGAAAAAAAGGCAGAACAGCCGGTTGATATTCAAACGAAATCCGATCCGATTCAGGAGGCTTCCAATTCTATTTCCGTTCAGGAAGCCACCATAAACAGCCTGCCTGCTTTTGCGGCGACGCCCTCTGAATCGGTTTTTCAAATTGAAACTACCCCAACGTTAGAAGGAAAGCCTTCTGGCCTTGGTCTGTTTGAAGGCGACAATGAAGAAGCGCCCTTTTCCTGAAATTTGGTTTGAAGAACACCGTTTTTTTTATGAGTACAGAATTACCCTTAAGTGAGCAGGAAGCAATTCGCAGGCAGTCTTTAGAACAGATTCGAGCCGCTGGAATAGACCCGTATCCGGCCGATTTGTATCCGGTTAATGCAGCGGCCAAAGACATTTTAGCGCAATTCACAGATGAATCGGCTGGGATTTGGACCGAAATTTGCCTGGCCGGACGTTTGATGAGCAAACGCATTCAGGGGAAAGCCAGTTTCGCTGTTTTAATGCAAGACGGCGTACGCATTCAGCTCTATGTAAACCGCGATGAAATTTGCCCAGGCGAAAACAAAGAGGGGTACAACCAATTGTTTAAAAAATGGTTGGATATTGGCGACATTATCGGGGTGAAAGGGTATGTATTTAGAACCATGGTGGGCGAAATAACCCTGCATGTTCAGGAGTTAACTTTGCTGAGCAAATGCCTAAGGCCTTTACCCATAGTAAAAACCGATGCCGAAGGAAACGTGTACGACGCGTTCTCCGATCCAGAGTTAAGGCACCGCATGCGGTATGTGGATTTAATTGTGAATCCGGAGATTCGAGCTACTTTTATTGCTCGCAGCCGCATTGTTTCGGCCATGCGGTCTTTTTTTGATGCCAAAGGTTGGCTTGAAGTAGAAACCCCCATATTGCAATCGGTACATGGTGGAGCGGCCGCCCGGCCTTTTAAATCGCACCACCAGGCCTTAGACGTCCCTCTGTTTTTGCGCATTGCGAACGAATTGTACTTGAAGCGCTTGTTGGTTGGTGGGTTAGACGGAGTATATGAAATCGGCAAAATGTTCCGCAACGAGGGTATGGATAAAACCCACAACCCGGAATTTACCTCGATGGAAATTTACGTGGCGTACAAAGATTACGAATGGATGATGAATATGGTGGAGGAATGCCTGGCATACATTTCTGTGAGCGTTTTTGGCAGCACTCAGGCTGAATATGGTGCGCACCGCATCAATTTTCAGGGGCCGTATGCCCGTATTCCTTTGTTTGACGCCATTATGCAACAAACAGGGGTCGATGTGTCGGGCATGAACGAACAGGAATTGCGGGAACAATGCCGGCAGTGGAACATCTCAACCAGTCCCGAAATGGGCAAAGGAAAGTTGATTGATCAAATTTTTGGGGAAAAGGTGGAAAAGTCCTTGATTCAACCCACCTACATTACCGATTATCCAATTGAAATGACCCCCTTAGCCAAAAAGCACCGCAGCAAGGAAGGTTTGGTTGAACGTTTTGAATTGTTCATTTGCGGAAAAGAAGTAGCCAATGCCTACTCGGAATTGAACGATCCCATTGATCAGCGGCAGCGTTTTGAAGAGCAATTGGCCTTAGCCAATCGGGGCGATGCAGATGCTATGGCATTGGACGAGGATTTTTTGAAAAGCATGGAATTTGCTATGCCACCCGCCTCGGGTTTGGGGATTGGCATTGACCGGCTTGTGATGATGATGACCAACCAAACCTCTATACAGGAAGTCTTGTTTTTTCCACAAATGCGGCCTGAAGGAGGAAAATGAAACAGCCTTTTCTGTTTTTGATCTTGGGTCTTGCCCTGGTGTTTTCCGTTGGATTGCCCGCTCAAAAGCTTTGGCCCATTGAAGGACAGGAAGGAACCTTGATGGTGCAAGCTGGCCCAAATCACTCTGAAGCCTGGCTGGGAAATAGCCCCAGCGAAGGTTTCATTCCTTTTGCTTCAGGGGCACTCCCCTTGCCCTTTTCGCACAACCGCTTTTTGGCCTTGACTTGGGTGGACGTCCGAAATTTAGTTCGGGTATATCAAACCCATTCAGAAACAACCCATTCCGATGCTTTTATTTGCCTAGAGTCTTTGGCCGATTGGCAGTTTAAAACCGAGTGTTTTGACCTTGAAACAGGAAAATGGGCGTATTCTATGAGTCGAGATGCACGTCCCTCCATTTTACTAAGACCTGAAGGGTTCAACTCGGAATCCGATACCAGGTCGTTTCTGCAATCTTTGCCATGCGCAGCCCAAGATTCTGTTTGCCGCCGCTTGGCCATGCCCGCCTTAATGGCCCTGTTGAGTGAAATGGATTCGGTGGCTTTGCTTCATACCCATACCAATGCAACAGAGGTTTTGACTTTGCAGCATGAATTGCAAACCTTTTTGGAGCGGGGTGCGGGCAAAACCTTGATGGATTTTAGACGAACCACCCAGGCTCAGGCTTTTTTTTCTGAACCCCATGAAACAGCCGCCCTGTGGAAGGCCTACGACCGCCTTGCCAACCACTACATCGAAACACGAAATTGGGGGCCGGCCTTACTGCTGTTGAATACCCTAAAGCGGGTTTACCCTGGAGATTTGACAATTCAATCTCGAATTAAACAGGCGGAGCAAGTTCAATAAACCTATTTGCCGCCTTTAGGGCACAGAATTCCCTGAAAGACCTATCTTTGCACCTTAGTTGCAAAAAACAGATGAACCCTTGGTATGCTTCTTGGTTCGATTCTCCATTCTATCCGTTGCTGTACAAGCATAGAGACGAACAAGAGGCGGCCGATTTTTTAGACCTTTTGCTGCAAAAACTAAAATTGCCTCAAAAAAGCCGCATCCTTGACCTGGCTTGTGGTCGGGGCCGGCATTCCCGATTTTTGCATTCCCGGGGCATGCGGGTGCATGGAGTTGACCTTTCGCCCAGCAGCATTTCCGATGCCAATTTACTGGCAACCCAGGGGCTAAGTTTCGAAATAAGGGACATGCGCATGCCCTGGCCTAATCCTACCTTTGATTTGGCGCTAAGCCTATTTACCAGTTTTGGCTATTTCGACAGCGATGAAGAAAACGGGAAGGTTTTAAAGGCCCTAAGAACGGCCATACACCCGGGCGGTTTTGTGCTGCTTGATTTTTTTAACAGCCAAAAAGTACTCGCAGGATTGGGGCAGGTGGAGCAACAGCAACAGCAAATTGGGGGCTACACTTTTTTTACCCAAAAACGGGCAGATAAAGGCAGTATTGTAAAAGACATTCAGGTGAAATCGGCCGACAAAGAATGGGAGTTTACCGAACGCGTTCGGGCCTATTCCAAACAAGAATTGATTTTATTGTGCACAGCAGCAGGGCTAGAGCCCATTCAAATTTGGGGCAGTTATACCCTAGATGATTTTGACCCCAACCATTCGGAGCGTACTATTTTGTTGATGAAACCCCAATTATGAGCTCATTTCTGTTGATTTCTGCTTTGCTTTTTTTCCCGGCATTTTTGGTAGGTATCTTTGTCTTAAAGCGTCCGCTGAAAAAACCTTCCCTAGGCTTTATGCTCGCCTTTTCGGGTTCTTTTTTATTGAGCATCACCATTACCCATTTGTTGCCTGAGGTTTTTCATGGGCATCAGCATTGGTTGGGAGCCGTGGTGTTGGCTGGATTTTTTGTGCAGATTGTTTTTGATGTGTTTTCGGGTGGGGTAGATCATGGGCATGAAGAAATGGCACATCAGCACCAAGGTCATACCCATGGCGGGAAGACTACTTTGTCGCTTTGGGGAGTTTTGCCGGCCGTTTTCTTGCACGGTTTGATTGAGGGTATTCCCTTGTTTTATATACAGCAGTTTAACCACCCACTCGTTCTTGCCATTGCCTTTCACAGTGTGCCTGTGGTAGCGGTTTTTGCTAATTTGTTAAGGGGGCACGGATTGGGCATACGGCAACGGTTTATGCTGATTGTTCTGTTTTCGGTCATGCCTATTTTAGGGATGTTGCTGGGCGGAGTCCTTTCTGCCAGCAATCAATCCGTTTGGGCCTTGCTTTTTCCGGCTCTTGCAGCGGGTGTCTTTTTAAACATGGCTACTACAATTTTGTTGGAGTCGGGCCATGAACACCATTACAAATGGAGGCGGTTGTTGTTCATTTTGCTGGGCCTGATTTTGGGTTTGTCGTTTCACTTGAATTAAACCATTTGGCGGCTTTTGGTGTTTAATAAGCGTGAATTCAAATGCATTGCTTTTTCTCATCACGTTTTTAGTGATTCCGCTGTGCTCCTGTGCTCAATCAAACCCCCAAGCCATGAAATTCCCCCTGCAGAAGACCGATGAGGATTGGAAAAAACAACTCAGCCCCGAGCAATACAAAGTACTTCGGCTAAAGGGCACGGAGCGTCCGTATTCGGGTGCATTGTACACCTTAAATGAGCCAGGTATTTACCGGTGTGGCGGCTGCGGAAATCCGCTGTTCGAAGCCGATACCAAATTCGATGCGCATTGTGGTTGGCCCAGTTTTTACGCCCCAGTAAAGAATGAAGCGATAGCGGAAGAATCCGATTACAGCCATGGAATGCTGCGCACTGAGGTGATGTGCAGCAACTGCGGAAGCCACCTAGGGCACGTATTTCCAGACGGACCTGCACCCACCGGATTGCGGTATTGCATCAATTCGATTTCGTTGGATTTTAAGCCCTTGAAATCAGAGCTTCCAGTAGAATAGAACTTAAGTAAGCCGGACATTTTATTATATTTGTTGAATATAATCAACAGGTATGTCCCTCAATAAACAGTTTGCCCTTTTAAATCATGGATTAGGTTGGTTGGTCACCTTAATCGCGTTGGTGGTATATGGTTTAACCATGGAAGACACCGTTAGTTTTTGGGATTGCGGCGAGTTTATTGCCTCGGCCCAAAAATTGCAGGTGGGGCACCCCCCCGGGGCCCCTTTGTTCGCCTTGTTGGGCCGTCTGTTCATTGTATTGGGCGGAGACAATCCGGAGACGGCAGCCCTTATGGTCAACTGGCTTTCGGTTGCTGCAAGTGCATTGACCATCGGATTCTTATTTTGGACCATTACTGGTTTGGTTCAAAAGATTTATAAAGTACAAGACAAAAGCAAGGAGCTGAACTGGACAATGGTACGGGTGGTTGAAACCATGGGTGCCGGCTTGGTGGGCGCATTGGCTTATACATTTAGCGACACGTTTTGGTTTTCGGCCGTAGAGGGCGAAGTATATGCCACCTCTAGCTTGTTTACCGCTGCGGTATTTTGGGCCATGTTGAAATGGGATGCAGAAGTAGATCGAGGTGAAGCTTCGGCAGATCGGTGGATTATTTTGATTGCCTATTTGATGGGTTTGTCGATTGGGGTCCACTTGTTGAACTTATTGACCATTCCAGCCATCGGACTTTTGTATTACTACAAAAAGTACAAAGTTAGCCAGCAAGGTTTGGTGTATGCCTTAGGTATTTCGGTGGCCGTGTTGGTCTTTGTACAGTACGGAATCATACCCGGTACCATCAAATACACAGCTACCTTTGAACGGTTCTTTACCAACTCCCTTCAGCTTAGCTTCGGCACCGGATTTTTGTTCTCCCTTTTGGTTCTAGTTTTGGGGCTGGCTGCCAGCATTTATTATACCCAAATTAAAGGAAAAACCTTAGCCAATTTAGGTCTATGGGTTGTTGCGGTTATCATTGTGGGGTATTCCTCTTACGGGGTTATCTTTATTCGTTCCATGGCCAATACACCAATGGATGAAAACAACCCTGAGGATGTATATTCTATGATTTCGTATTTGAATCGAGATCAATATGGAGACCGGCCCCTGTTTTATGGGCAGTATTTCGATGCCAGGTTGGTTGGGATTTCGGATGGCAATCCCGTTCGGATGAAGTTGTATGTAGTTAAAGACGAATCGGGCAAAGAGGTTGGCAGTTTTGGGTTGAAGCACGATGCGGAATCCTTTCTTGCCGCTCAAAAAGGCAGTGCTTCAATGAAGATTGACCACGAATATCAAATCATTGAATATAAGCCCAAGTACAGTTACGAGAAAAGCCGGCAAACGGTGTTCCCGCGCATGTACAGTGCCCAAGGCTCGCATGTGAATGCGTACAAAGATTGGACAGGCTTGGCAGAGGGCCAAAAGGCAGGAGGCAAAGAAAACTTATCGTTTTTCTTCAACTATCAAATGCGTTGGATGTACTTCCGTTATTTCTTCTGGAACTTTGTTGGCCGAGAAAACGACAGCCAAGGGCATGGTGAGCAGGGCAGTGGGCATTGGATTTCAGGAATTTCATTCATCGATGAAATGATTACAGGCATACCCCAGGACAATCAGCCGGACAAATGGGCCAAGAACCCCGGCAGAAATACGTATTACTTTTTGCCCCTGATTTTGGGCTTGCTGGGCTTAGCCTTTCAGATTTACAAAGATCCCCGCGGTTCGGCAGTGGTGGGGATGTTGTTTTTCTTAACCGGCTTGGCCATTGTTATTTATTTAAACCAAACTCCGTATCAACCCCGGGAGCGGGATTATGCCTATGCTGGCTCTTTCTATGCCTTTTGCATTTGGGTGGGAATGGGCGTTTTGGCCTTGGTGCATGGAGCTCAAAAGTACTTGAATAAAACAGGAGTGCCGGTGGCTTTGGCTTCGACGCTGGTTGCCTTAGGTATGGCGCCTGTGCTGTTTGGTTTGCAAAACTGGGACGACCACGACCGGTCAAACCGCTACACCGCCAGGGATTTTGCATACAACTACCTGAACAGCTGTGAGAAAGATGCGGTGTTGTTTACCAATGGCGACAACGATACCTTCCCGCTTTGGTATTTGCAAGAGGTAGAAGGAGAGCGGAGGGACGTACGCGTAGTGAATTTAAGTTTGTTGAATACCGATTGGTACATCAATCAAATGAAACGCAAAGCCTACGACGGGGTTCCTGTGCAGTTTTCTTTGACCGAACCGGAATACAGGGGCAGTACGCGGGACCAGGTATTGATGGACAAATCCAACGACAAATACTACACCGTTCAAGAACATTTGGATTGGCTTCGCCGCTCGGATGGCAAAAACATGACCTCGATTCAAGGGGGTGAATTGCTGTACTATTTGCGTTCAAACAAATTTATTTTGCCCATTGATTCGGCCAAAGTAGTTCAGGCTGGATTGGTTACTGCCGAAGAAATGGCGGGATTGCCTAAGGAACTGCGCTGGGAGATTCCCAAATCCTACGTTTTGAAAAGCGAAGTAATGCTGTTGGACTTGTTGGCCTCCTTTAAATGGGACCGCCCCATGTCCTTCTCGGTAACCGTAGGAACGGAGAACTACCTAGGTTTGGATAAATTCTTCCGTCTTGATGGCTTGGCCTACCGCTTGATGCCCAAAGAAATGAACCCAGAGGTGAAAGGGCAAACGGGGGGAGTCGGCATTGAAACCACCTACAAGAGCTTCATGGAAACCTTTAAATGGGGCAACATGAATGGGGAAGGGGTGTATTTAGATGAGACGAATCTACGCATGACCATGAATTTTAGGAGCAATTTTGTGCGCTTGGCCACCGCCTTGTTGAACAAAGGCGACAAGGTTCGGGCAGAAAAAGTGTTGGACCGTGCCCAAGAATTGATGCCCGACCATAAAATGGCCTACGATTACTTTAACGTATTGATGGCGGATTTGTACAGGCAAATGGGTCAAAAAGAAAAGGCTTTGAAGTTGGCCACCGAATTGGAAGCCAAGTTTAGTGAAGAACAAACCTACCTGCGGCGCGTGCGTGTTCGCGATTCCGGACTAAATCAGGAACTGCAGCGGGCCGATTACTTTGTGCAGGCCGTTGCCAGTTTGAAAAAGCAACTGGAGTCGGCCTCTTAAAGAAAGGCAAGCCTTCGCTATTGCGGGGCTGCGCCCCCGATTGAACCGGCATTGGCTGAACGGGAAAGCCAGCCGGCCTTTGCCGAGGAGGCGACCAGGGGGAGCCACCGCAGGCAAACAGGCCGGCAGCTTGACCGAAAGCCAATACAGGTGAAAGCGGGAATTGGCGCCCAAATTCCTTGCTATTTGCAAAACCGAAAATTAGGTTTACCTTTGTCTCAATTCAATAAGGTGTAAAGGTTCTGATCCAGTAGTCCTTAAATTTTATTACGCAGCACCGTTTGCCTTACTGAAATCACTTCTTATTTTTTTCCATGAACATTTTTGTAGCAAAGTTGAGTGACCAAACCACCAGCGAAGACCTAAACCAACTTTTCGCTGAGTACGGCGAAGTAACGTCGGCCAAGGTAATTATGGACCGCGAAACCGGTCAATCTAAGCGTTTTGGATTTGTCGAAATGCCCAATGACGATGAGGCCAAAAAAGCCATCAAAGAATTGGACCAAGCTGAATACGACAGCCGTCGAATCGTTGTCAAAGAAGCACGCCCAAAAGAAGAACGTCCGCGTTCTAATTACGGCGGCGGTGGCGGCGGCGGCGGTGGATACCGCGGCGGATATTAATTCAATCTGCAAACAGATTTGGATTAATCCAAGGCATTTATTATCTTTGCCTGACGTAAGAGAAAATTGATGGAAGGGCCTACAGGCCCTTTCGTCATTATTAAGACCATGAGTGTACGAACTATTTTAGACGAAATTTTGCCCGAACTGCTGAACGAACACAGTTTGGAGTTGATTGAGCTGAATATACCGGCCGAGCACCGCATTGAAATCTATGTGGACGGGGAAAACAACGTGAGCATTGAGCAATGTGCAGCCATCATGCGTCAACTGCGCGGACGTACCGCCGAAGCCTTAGACCCCTTTCACATCATTATCTCTTCCCCAGGTTTAGATAAACCCCTTAGGCACCCTCTGCAATTTAAAAAAGCCCTGAATAAATCAATCGAAGTGTTGATGAACAGCGGCGAAAAACATTTGGGCATTTTGACAGAGCACCATACAGATTTTTTAAAATTGAACCTGTTTCGCAATACGAAAACCAAATCTGGAGCCAAACCACCCCTCAGCGAAATTGTTCTTGAATTGCCGCTGGCCGACATAAAAAAAACAACAAAACTCATCTTTTTCTCCTAACCTTAGTTAATCTTTTATATCCCATGAATACCATCTCTTTGATAGATTCTTTTGCCGATTTTAAAGAGCAAAAAAACATTGACAGAGTAACCATGATGCACATCTTGGAAGAAGTCATCCAGGGTATGATTGTGCGTAAATATGGCGAAGTAGAAAACTTTGACCTGATTGTTAACGTAGATAAAGGCGACCTTGAAATTTTTCAAAACCTGTCGATCGTTGAAGACGGACAGGTGGCCGACCCCGTTACCGAAATAGCGTTGTCGGATGCCCTAAAAATAGAACCTGATTTCGAGGTTGGCGAAGAAGTGTCGGTGGCCGTGCCCTTTTCAAACTTTGGACGCCGAGCCATTACTTCTATGCGTCAAAATCTGCATGCCCGCATTCAGGATTTAGAAAAAGACGCGGTGTATAAAAAATACAAAGACCGGGTGGGCGAAATTCTGGCCGGCGAAGTATATCAGGTGTGGAGAAAAGAACTGCTGGTGCTGGACGACGAGGGAAATGAATTGATTTTACCCAAGTCGGAAATGATTCCCAGCGATTTCTTCAAAAAAGGAGAAACCATTCGGGCCGTTGTTTTAAAGGTGGACTTAAGAAACAATTCTCCCCTAATTATTTTGTCTCGCACCGCACCCGAATTCCTCGAAAAACTGTTTGAGCAAGAAGTGCCCGAAGTGTTTGATGGCTTGATTACCATCAAAAAGATTGTGCGCATTCCGGGCGAGCGTGCCAAAGTGGCGGTTGAAAGTTTTGACGACCGGATTGACCCTGTTGGAGCCTGCGTAGGAATGAAGGGCAGCCGCATTCACGGTATTGTGCGTGAATTGCGCAACGAAAATATTGACGTGATTAACTTTACCAACAATACCTCGCTGTACATTCAGCGGGCCTTAAGTCCGGCTAAAGTTGTAACCATGGAACTGAACGATGCAGATCGCCGGGCCCGGGTCTTTTTAAAGCCAGACCAAGTAAGTCTAGCCATTGGCAAAGGCGGTATGAACATCAAACTGGCCAGCCGCTTGACCGGCTACGAAATCGATGTGTACCGCGACGATGAACCCGATATGGAAGACGTCGCTCTGGATGATTTCCGCGACGAAATCCAAGACTGGGTCATCGATACCTTGAAGTCCATAGGCTGCGATACCGCTAAGTCTGTATTGGAATTAACCAAAGAAGATTTGCTGAGCCGCACCGACTTAGAAGAAGAAACCATCGATGATGTGCTTCGAATTTTTAAGGCTGAATTTGAAAAGTAACCATTTGTCCGAATTCCCTACCTTTGTGGTCTTCCACCCAAGGGTCGTTTGATGTTTAATTCTATCTATGTCTGAAGTCAAAACACCGAGATTAAGTAAAGTTGCCAAAGATTTGAATGTTGGAGTCGCCACTTTGGTGGAAACCCTCAACAAACTTGGACACTCTATTGAGTCCAATCCCAACACAAAAATTTCGGAAGAACTTTATTTAATTCTGTGCAAAGAACACCAATCGGATGTTCAAGCAAAGGAGAAGTCTCGCCAAATGAGCGGAAGTCCAGCTCCTAGGGAAACCGTTACCATCGAGGATGTCAAAAGGACAGAGCCTCAGCATGTGTACGATGAACCCCAACAGGAAATGCTGATTAAAGACATTAGCCTTTCAACGCCGATGATTCCTGAGCCCGAACCGGCCAAGGAAAAAACCGCCGTTGTTCCTACTCCTCCGCCTGCTCCTGAGGTCCCCGCGGCACCTTCTGTCTCCGCAGCGCCGGTTGTTCCCCTTGAGGTTGTTGGTTCTACAGAACCCGCTGCCCCTGCTGCAATCGAGGTGCCTGCGCCCGCTCCCGAGGAGAAACCCCAGGTAGCCGGATTTAAGGTGCTAGGAAAAATTGATTTGGCTCCCAAAAAGCCGGTTATAAAGGCCGAACCACAGCCCCTTGTACCCACGCCGGCCCCCGTTCAAAAAGAAGAACCTAAGGTTGCCGAACAAGCAAAACCACAGGACCAATCTGCTCCTGAAGCTCCAGAAACACCCGCCGTCCCAGCCCCCGCCGCGAAAGTCCCTACCGTTCCAAATCCCGATGCTGCCCCCGAAGTGTACCGTGCCGCTGCCAGCAAGTTAGATGGCCCGACCATTATCGGGAAAATTCAGCTTCCTGCGGCCGGAGACCGCCGTTCAGACGACAAAACCAAACGGAAACGAATTACCAAAGAAGGCATTAAAAGGCCTACTCTTTTGGGCGGGCAAACCCCAGGTCAAGGACAATCCAGCCCAGGGCAAGGCGGCCCCGGACAAGGCGGCCCCGGACAACGCGGTCCCGGTCAATTTCAACGCGGTCCCGGCCAACCCGGACAGCCCGGCCAACGCGGCCCTTCTGGCGCACAACGCGGCCCCCGAAAAGACATTCGTCCCGATATTAAGGTTGAACTTACCGAAGAGGAAATCCAAAAGCAAATTAAGGAGACCTTGGCTCGCCTCAGCGAACGAGGAAAGTCCAAATCGGTAAAAATGCGACGCCAAAAGAGGGACGGCATCCGCGAAAAAATTCAAAACCAAGCCGAAGCCACCGAGCGCGAAAGCAAAATCCTGAAGGTAACCGAATTCGTTTCAGCAAACGAACTCTCCCAAATGATGGACGTTCCAGTAACCGAAATTATTTCGGCCTGCATGAGCCTAGGTCTCTTTGTTTCCATTAACCAACGGTTGGACGCCGAAACCATTCAAATTATTGCCGAAGAATTCGGACATGAAATCAAATTCGTTTCGGCCGATACCGAAGACGCGGAGGAAGAAGAAGTAGATAGCCCAGAATCCCTGAGCGACCGCCCCCCCATTATTACGGTGATGGGACACGTTGACCACGGTAAAACCTCGCTGCTCGATTACATTCGAAAAGCCAATGTTATTGCCGGAGAAGCCGGTGGCATTACACAGCACATCGGAGCTTACGGCGTTACCTTAGAAAGCGGCAAACAAATTACTTTTATTGATACCCCCGGACACGAAGCTTTTACCGCTATGCGTGCCCGAGGTGCCCAATTGACCGATGTAGCCATTATTGTGATTGCTGCCGACGACTCGGTGATGCCCCAAACAATCGAAGCCATTAACCATGCTAAGGCCGCCAACGTGCCCATGGTTTTTGCCATCAATAAAATGGACAAACCCGGAGCAAATCCCGAAAAAATTCGAGAAGCCCTAGCCAACATGAACCTGTTGGTCGAAGATTGGGGCGGAAAATACCAGTGCCAAGAAATTTCGGCCAAACAAGGCATGAACATCGACGCGTTGTTAGATAAAGTACTGCTGGAGGCCGAAATCCTTGAACTGAAGTCCAATCCCGATAAAAACGCCCAAGGGGTAGTTATTGAAGCTCAACTTGATAAAGGTCGAGGATACGTGGCCACCCTGCTGGTGCAGTCTGGTAGTTTGTCTATGGGCGATGTGGTGCTGGCTGGTCAATACAGCGGGCGCGTTAAAGCCATGTTCAACGAGCGCGGTGTACCCATCAAAAAGGCAGGCCCTGCCATGCCCGTACGGGTTTTGGGCTTGAACGGTGCGCCACAAGCCGGCGATAAATTTAAGGTCATGGACGACGAACGCGAAGCCCGTGAAATTGCTACAAAACGCCAGCAATTGCAACGCGAACAAGGCCTTAGAACCCGCAAACACATTACCCTTGACGAAATTGGCCGACGCATTGCCATCGGTGATTTCCAACAACTCAACATCATCATCAAAGCCGATACCGACGGTTCTGCCGAGGCCCTCACCGATTCGCTGCTCAAACTCAGCACCGACAGCATTCAGGTTAATATCATCCATAAATCAGTGGGTGCAATCAGCGAAAGCGATGTGATGCTTGCCTCTGCCTCTGACGCCATTATTCTTGGATTCCAAGTACGCCCAAGCCCTGCGGTTCGACGTCTAGCCGAAGCCGAAGAAATCGACATTCGAACATACTCCATTATCTATCAGGCAATTGACGAGGTTAAAGCCGCCATGGAAGGCATGCTTGCGCCCGAGTTTGAAGAAAAAGTAATGGCCACCGTCGAAGTACGCGATGTCTTCAGCATCACCAAAGTAGGCACCGTTGCCGGCTGTTACGTGACCGATGGTAAAATCAGCAGAAACCACAAAGTCCGAATTATTCGCGACGGAATCGTTATGCATACCGGCAAACTCAGCAGCCTAAAACGCTTCAAAGACGACGTCAAAGAAGTCGCAACCAGCTACGAGTGCGGCCTTACCATCGACCGCTTCAACGACATCAAAGTGGGCGATATCATCGAAGCCTTCGATGAGGTTGAAATCAAGCGCAAGCTCTAATTCCCTTTTTTTGGGGCGGGATACCGGGCTTTCTCCGGTAGTCCGCGGTGCTCAGTGGCAGGTCCAGCGGCCTTGCGGTGGCTCCTGAAGTCGCCTCCGCGGCACGCGGAACCTGGCACTTCGCCCCTTGCGGGCTACCGGTTCAATCCCGCCCGCGGGCGGCAATGCTGCTTTTATGGGTTTGCATTTCCCTTTACCTCAACCAAACATACCCCGGTAGGGTGTTGGTCGATGAACCTAGGTTCCATTCTGAATACCCACAACTGGTCGTTTTTGAAAGGTTTCCGCCGGATGTGCCAAAACCAAAACCGGAATCAGAACCCCCATTGCTGGGTTGATTGAAGCTGTTGCTGTTGTCGTCCAACGGACAGCCAATCCAAGCTCCAGCACGGCCTGTGTTGGCAAACCCTTCTCCGATGTTTGTATTTGAAGAGTTAAACGCCCACATGCCAATTCCATACGATTGTATAAATTGTTCCTGTCCATTCGCATTTGAAAAGGCAGCTCCAGCCTTCATGGGTAAATTCCAATACCTGCTTCCGGGCGGTATGGCTGGGTCGGTGGCATCGCAGCGAACGGTCGAGTTGAAATTGCTGGGGGCATTCACGCCTCCCGCCAACGCAATCGCTTGGGCAAAGGTCCTGGCTGTGTTGTAAATTTGAATGGGAGGCACCTTTGATTGCCCACCTTGCCGCATTTCCATCGCCAATCGGGTGAAAGGAAAACGGTTCCATGTGGCATATTTTGACCAATTGCCTGAATTTATATTGAAATCGCTGGCGTTGTGCAATAAGGTGTCGGTCCAGCGGACGCTGCCCGATGGCATATCGCCTTGGTTGAACACCTTTAGCATCAACACCCAATCTCCACCGTCCAGGTAATTAAATCGGCAATACGCCTGAATTGCTGGGCCGCTGTTTGGCGCTTGTATCCAATAAACCCCATCTGCAATCTGGGGATTGGCCTGACGTATGGCCGAGGGATGCACAGCCGGGCAACCGCTTCGTTGACCGGGGTACGCGCAAGGATTTACTGACATTTGGCTTGCAAGCCCAACACCACAGCTGTTTTTGTCGCTTACCGATACCTGGCCGGTATCCGATCCCACCTGAACCAAAACGGTCGGTGTCAATTGACCACTCAAAACACTCCAGTTCGAGGGCAGGCTCCATTGTGCTTGGGTTAATCCTATGTTTGAAACCGAATAGGCGGCCTGGCCGCCTGCAATGGGATCGCTGGGCCCACTAAGTTGGGTTGGCGGAGCCGGTGGTCCGGTGCAGGTGTCTTCGCACACCGATTTCCATATTCTACCCACCCAAATTTCCAAGCAATGGTTGCTCAGGTTGTAAATGGTCAAGCCCTCCAGTCCCAGATTTTGAACTCCGGGCGTGGCAATGCTGTCGCGTTGAACCGTGGTTAACCTTGGAGGAAAAAAGCCCTTGTTCGTACTTTCCAATTCTAGAACTGCACTGGGACTCAAAAGTTGGGGGTTGTCCCCAATTTTTACTTGTGCCTGAAGAACAACAGCAAAGCACAAACAACACAACAAAAAGAAATTACGCATTTGAATGGGGTTTCTTACCTTCCCTAAAGTATCATTCCCTGTTGAGTTGTCAAAATTTCAGGTCCTATTTTAAAAAAAGGCAACTTTATTATAACAAATAAGGCCTGTAAGATTAACCTTTCAGTCCTTTAAAACTCATTCTATGCAAAGGGCTTGGCCCAAATTGCTGAATGGCCCCTTTGTGGAATGGGGTAGGGTAGCCTTTGTTTTTCTTCCAACCGTACTGAGGAAATTGGGCATCTGCTTGGAGCATAAAGGCATCTCGATGCGTTTTGGCCAAAATACTGGCGGCAGCAATGCAGGCAAAACGGGCATCTCCTTTAATTTCACACCGGTGTAAGATGCCGTTATACGCCTTAAAGCGGTTTCCGTCGATCAACAATCCTTCTGGGCGTATGCTGAGTCCGTCAATGGCTCGGTGCATGGCCAGTATGGCCGCATTTAGCACATTTATCTTGTCCACTTCTTCATGGCTGCATGAACCTATGGCATAAGCGAAGGCTTTTTCTTCAATTTCGATTTTCAACCGATTTCGGTCTTGCAGATTCAGCACTTTTGAATCGTTTAGTCCCTGAATGGGGCGATCGGGATTTAAAACAACGGCGGCCGCAAAAACTGGCCCTGCCAGACAGCCCCTTCCGGCTTCATCGCAACCGGCCCAAAGCCTTGAATCTGCCTGGGGATAAATCACAAAGGCAAATGGTCGTTGTCCGATTCAAAACGAAAGCCCAAGCGTTTTCCGGTGCGGCCCATTGCCAGTTTGGTGTAGGCCTGTACTTGCTCAACAGTAGCTACTTTAACCTGCTCATAAGGTGGCAGCAACATGTCAAAATCTAAGCTGTACAGCAAACAGGTATGCAGCACTTTTTCAAAGGCCTCCATGCTGATTTCTTCTTCGCTAAACCGGTTGTATAAAAAGCCGAGCTGCCGTTTCCCTTCCACCATAAAATGATTTTCTTTATTGATGAAAATACGGGCAATTAAATATCCGTAATCTTCTTGACGTTGGAAGGCCAAACTGTCGTGCAAGAAATTGTACACATGAATAACTCCAAAAAAACTGCGTTGTTCGTCTGCTTTCAAATAGCTGGTTTGCCATTGAGGGTGGCTGCGCTCAAACTGAAATACATTGGAGTGGTGGTTAAGGATCATGACATCTGAGCCAAAGGTCAGGCTAAATTCATGGCTATTCACATCTTGAAGTTTCCAGCGTGCAGCCGGGGCGGTCCAGGCTTCTACTTCGGGTTTTAAATCGGCAAATACGGCATTCATGGCTTGCCGAAGCAAGTTAAACCCGTTCAGGGTATTCGCATACACCTGCTGTTTCAGGCGGTTTTTTTCTTTCAGGGTTTCAAGAATCAGCGATCGGGTATCGGCCATAGTGCTTTTATTTAATAGGCTAAAGCAAAATAAACCCTTTGCGAAGAGGGTTTGCCCGAGAAAATACAGGCTCCAGCTTCTGGCTTATTGTTCAGTGGAATGCAGCGAATGCTGGCTTTGGTTGCTTCTTTTATTTTTTCTTCTGTTTCGGTGCTGCCATCCCAATGGGCCGAAATAAACCCACCTTTGTTTTTCAAAACCGATTGGAATTCCTCCCATGTTTCAACGGGAGTGATGTGTTGATTTCGGAATTCGAGTGCACGTTCAAACAAAGATTGTTGTATTTCTTCCAACAAAAGGGGTAGGCGTTCGCTTAGCCCATTTATTGAAACACTTTCTTTGGTCAGGGTATCTCTGCGGCTTAATTCTACGGTTCCAGATTCCAAATCACGAGGCCCTATGGCCAATCGAATAGGCACCCCTTTGAATTCATACTCAGCAAACTTCCATCCGGGTTTCTTTTTGTCGTCGTTGTCGAGTTTTACTCGAATGCCCACCGCTTTCAGTTCGACAACCAATTTTTGGCAAGCATCTACCATCGCTGTACGCTCCTCTTCCTTGCGGTAAATAGGCACCAAAACCACTTGAATTGGGGCCAGCCGGGGTGGCAGCACCAAGCCATTGTCATCCGAATGGCACATAATTAAGGCACCCATCAGCCGAGTTGAAACTCCCCAGCTGCTCGCCCATACATATTCTTGTTTTCCTGCTGCATTGGTAAATTTAACGTCAAAGGCTTTGGCAAAATTTTGCCCTAAAAAGTGCGATGTTCCTGTTTGCAATGCTTTTCCGTCTTGCATCAAAGCTTCAATGCAATAGGTGTCTATGGCTCCAGCAAACCGTTCGCTTTCTGTTTTAACTCCTTTAATAACGGGAATGGCCAAAATATCCTGTACAAAATCAGAATAGACATCCAACATCAATTTGGTTTCAACTTCGGCTTCTTCTCGGGTGGCATGGGCGGTATGGCCCTCTTGCCATAAAAATTCGGCTGTACGCAAAAACAAACGTGTCCGCATCTCCCAACGTACCACATTGGCCCATTGATTAATAAGCAAAGGCAAATCGCGGTAGCTGTTGATCCAATTTTTGTATGTGTTCCAAATAATGGTCTCTGAGGTAGGCCTTACAATAAGCTCCTCTTCCAGTTTGGCTTCGGGATCTACAATTACGCTTTTTCCATCTTCTGAGGTTTTTAGCCGGTAATGGGTTACCACAGCACATTCTTTGGCAAACCCTTCGATGTGTGCGGCTTCTTTGCTCAAGAACGATTTGGGAATAAACAACGGAAAATAGGCGTTCTCATGCCCAGTTTCTTTGAACCGCCGGTCTAAGTCATCCCGCATCCGTTCCCAGATGCTAAAGCCATATGGCTTGATAACCATACAACCGCGAACCGCAGAATGCTCTGCCAATCCTGCCTTTAATACTAAGTCGTTATACCACTGGGCATAATTGGTACTTCTGGGTGTCAACTGTTCCACTTCCGATCTGTGTTATTATTGGTATAATATTTGCAATACTCTCGCTATGCTTCAAAAGTACAAATTGCCATTCATTGTTCGTCCTTCTAAGGCTTCTTTGATGCATTTGTTTGCTGTTGGCTTTTTTTTGATGGGATTTCAAGGCTGCCGAGTCGCCGATATTCAGTCTTATGCCACCGATGACGCTTATTTTTCCCTGTCTGATTTTCCTCCATCCGACTACGTTCCGCTGTACAGCCCTTCTTTCGGTCTTTTATCCGATACGATGCTTGACGCAGAAATGCGGGCATCGCCCGGTTATACCCGCGATGCCTTTGGCAATTTGATTATTTCTTCGGGCGAGCCAGGCCTGTATTACGAGGATTATTACGATTTTTCGTACAGCGCTCGGATTCGCCGATTTAGTTCTGGCCCTGCCTTTCCCGATTATTTTTCGCCCTGGTACACGGAGCATTACTGGTTTTCGAACGAAACGCCCTATTGGGGAACCAGCATCTACGAAACGGTGCCATGGAATTGGTACGGCTACGGTTCCCCACATCATTTCGCTCCGCAATCGTGGTGGTTAAATTCCGTTTTCTCCCCTTTTGCTTGGCCCAATTCTTTTGGGTATTTCGGTTTTTCAGGCCATTCTGGCTCCGGTTGGAACGGGAACTCTGGATCCATTGCCAATCCGGTTCTTTTTCGCAAAAGAATGACGCCGCCTACCCTTCAGTCCTCTTTTTCAGGTTTTTCCTATTCCGGAAGACCCGCCTTCACACCGGGCAAGGCCTCGAGTTCTGACCCTGAGGTGCGTCCAGCTCGGTCCATTCCCCCCGCTACCCGAAGCAGCAGCGAGCCAGCCCCTGTAATCCCCATCACCCGCCCAGCTTCAACAACCAGGCCCCCCCTGCGCGGTGAATCCACCCCGGTTAATTCAGCCAGCCGCTTTGACAACCGCAAAGAAAATGGCCTTATTAAAGAGGACTTCCCCGCCTCAAACCCACGGCGTGTGCCTGCTGCACCGGCTACCAATACCGGCCGAAAAGCTACCTTTGGAGAGGGGAGTCGGTCGGTTCCGCGTTCCTCGCCCCCTCCAATGCGCTCAACCACCCCAAGCTATTCCCCGCCCCCCAGAAGCAATCCCGCCCCTCGGCCTTCAGGTTCCTCCCCACAGCGGCAAGCCGCCCCTGTTCGTTCAACGCCTTCAGGCCAACGCCCACGTTAAAGATGGACTGTCGTACAAAGTTTGTTTTTTTTAAAGTCCTGAGGTTTGGCAACCGGATGTCTTTCCTGTTTTTCTTTTTAAGCCCGTTCGCTTCGGTGCTTCAGGCACAATACGCTCAAGATGCACTGCGGTTTTCTATGTATAATCTGCAAGGCAGCAGCCGTTTTGTTGGAATGGGTGGAGCCATGGGGGCGGTAGGAGCCGATTTCACCACAGCCTCCTACAATCCGGCCGGTATTGGTTTTTTCCAAAGGCAGGCCTTAAGTTTAAGCCCCGGATTAAACTGGGCCAGCACGGAATCCAATTGGCTAACGCGTCAAAGCGATACGAAATCTCTGTTTCAATTTGGAAGCGCGGGCCTGGTTCTTACCCGCCGCAGCAACCACGACAGCCATCAAGGCTTGCAGTTTTTTAATTTCAGTATTGGCTACAACCGTTTGGCCTCTTTTAATCAACGCATTTTGGTGAGCGGAGAACAAGCCATTCATGGATTGGGCTCCTACTTTACTGCAATATCCAATGGCTCTTCGCCCAATGATTTAGACCCTTTTTCTTCAAGGTTGGCCTTTCAAACGTATCTGATTGATTCTGTTCCGGGCTTAGGCGGCCTTGCCTACGAACCCCTAGGTGCTGCCGACGGAACCCAAGTTCAAATTTCACGGCAAATAAGCCGGTCGGGGTCTCATGGCGAAGTGGTGATCAACAGTGCAATCAATTACGCCCACCGTTTTTACGTTGGAGCCACGGTGGGCGTACACCGCATCGATTTTGAACAGGAATCCATCGTACAAGAACGCGATGTTCAGGGAACGGTTCCTTTTTATCAATCTGTTGATTGGCGCGACAATTTACAGGTCAGCGGAACAGGGTTCTCTTTTAAAATAGGTGCTATTTATCGAATCACCGATGCCTGGAGGCTTGGATTGTCTATACATACCCCCGTTTTTTTAAGCTTGGACGAACAGTTTAGCAGCAGAATGCAAACCCAATTTGACGGGGCAACCTACTCCGCCCTAAGTCCAACCCTTCAATTTGCCTACGATGTAAATCTTCCCTGGCGTTGGCAACTCTCCTCGGCTTACGTAATAAAAAAGAAGGCGATTCTGGGCTTGGAATACGAACAGGTCGATTACGCTGGAATCTCTTTTGCTCCTGCTTTGGTTTTTAGTCAAGATAACGCCTTTGTTGACACCGCTTTTGGCCTAAGCCACATTGCAAAACTGGGATTTGAATACCGCTTCGAAGGGGTGTATGCCCGACTGGGTTATCAGTTTCAAAGTTCGCCCTTCCATAGTTCCGTTCAATCCTCTTTTCACAACCATACCTTTTCAGGGGGCTTGGGTTGGCAGTTGCGCAAATGGATAACCATAGACGGAGCTTTTGCCCTCCACCATCGGGAAGGGCGGCAGTCGGTTTTTGAAGGCTATGGTGATTTATCTCCTGCCCGCGTTCTTCAGCAAAACCTGCTGTTTCAGGTTTCAGCAACCTTGTTTTTTTAGCGTTTTAAGCACAACCGCTCCACTTTATAAAACGAATGGAGCCGGAATCAAGACAAAAAACGAAAGCCAGCTTTTCCTGTTTAGAAAGAAAGCGAACCTTTCAGGTTTAGGCAAGAACTTCGGCCACTTTTTGTGCCGCTTCTTCCAGCTGAATGACGGAAAATACTTTAAGGCCTGATTCGTCGATTAGGATTTTGGCTTCTTTGGCGTTGGTTCCTTGCAATCGAACAATGATGGGTACAGAAATTGTGCCCATGTTTCGGTAGGCATCTACCACGCCCTGGGCAACCCGGTCGCAGCGTACAATTCCTCCAAATATATTCACCAGAATGGCTTTTACATTGGGGTCTTTCAAAATAATGCGAAAGGCTTGTTCTACCCGTGCGGCATCGGCGGTTCCTCCTACGTCCAAGAAGTTGGCAGGCTCGCCTCCGCTTAATTTAATGATATCCATGGTGGCCATAGCCAAACCGGCACCGTTCACCATGCAACCGACGTTCCCGTCTAATTTCACATAATTCAACTGGAACTGAGCGGCCTCGACCTCGGTGGGATCCTCTTCGCGTTCGTCGCGCAATGCAGCCAAGGTAGGGTGGCGAAATAAGGCGTTGTCGTCTAGGTTGACTTTGGCATCTACGGCTACAATTTTATCGTCGCTGGTTTTAAAAACAGGATTGATTTCAAACATGGAGGCATCTACGCCTTCGTAGGCCGCATACAAGGCCTGAACAAATTTCACCATTTCTTTAAGCGCCTTGCCACTCAATCCAAGATTAAAGGCAATTTTTCGTGCTTGAAAGGCTTGCAAACCAATGCCTGGGTGAATTTCCTCTTGGTATATTTTTTCGGGCGATTTCTCGGCAACTTCTTCAATGTCCATGCCTCCTTCCGGTGAATATACGATGATGTTTCTGCCGGAACTCCGGTCTAGCAAAACCGACATGTAATATTCAGCAGTAGGAGCAGGGCCAGGATAGTACACATCTTGAGAAACCAAAACCATGTGCACATGTTTTCCCTGTTCGCCGGTTTGCTTGGTTACTAAATTCATGCCAATAATAGCTGCCGATTTTTCACGAACTTCATCTAGGGTTTTAGCCAACTTTACACCCCCACCTTTGCCGCGGCCACCCGCATGCACTTGTGCTTTTATTACCCACCATTCTGTCCCAGTTTGGGCTTGTAAGTCTTTAGCAGCCTGCACTGCCTCCTCGGGGGTATGTGCTAAAATGCCCTCTTGTATGGCGACTCCGAAGGATTTTAAAATGTCTTTTGCCTGATATTCGTGAATGTTCATGGAAAGTCTGTTAATGTGCCCACAAAAATAGAAGAAATGCCCTAGGCTAAGTTGGCTTTTTCTTAATTTAATGCAGAAAGTTTATCTGCTACCGTATAGGCATGGGTGTAAGCCTATTCTAAGTTGGCAGTCAAACGGCGGTTTGATTGGGATTTCGGGCAATAAATCCCCCTCCAATTACATCTTCGCCTTCATACATTACTGCCGATTGGCCGGGGGCAATAGCTTCAACCGGGTGCTCAAAAACCACCTCTAACAGTTCCGGTCCTGGATACAGGGTGGCTAATGTTCCCCGGTCTTTATACCGAATCTTGACAACAGCTTGTTGACCCTCTTGAATTTGCTCGTATTTTAACAGGTTTAGGTTGCGAACAAACATGGTTTGCTGCAATAAATCTTCTCGGCTTCCAAGCACGACCTCGTTGGTTTCAGGTCGAATTCCAGTAACAAATGCGGGTTCACCTAGAGCAATGCCCAATCCTTTGCGTTGGCCAACCGTAAAAAAAGGATAGCCAGAATGGGTTCCAAGTATTTTGCCGCTTTTATCTACAAACTGACCGTTCTGCATGCGGTTGGTTTCTTCCGGTTTTTTTCGCTGCAAAAAGCCCCTGTAATCGTTGTCGGGTATAAAGCAAATTTCGTAGCTCTCTGCCTTTTTTGACAAACGTTCGAACCCAGCTTTTGAGGCCAATTCTCGGATTTCGGTTTTTTTGAACCCCCCAATGGGGAAAAGCGTCTTGGCTAAAGCCGACTGGCTCAGCCCCCACAGCACATAGCTTTGGTCTTTTTGAACGTCCAAACCCGCACTTACCACATACCGCTGCCCTTCTTTTCGAACGCGGGCATAGTGTCCGGTGGCAATAAATTCGCAATCCAATTGTTCGGCTCGCTTCACCAAGGCATCCCACTTGATGTGCGTATTGCACAAAACACAGGGATTGGGTGTTCTGCCTGCCAAATATTCTTCAACAAAATTTTCGATGATGGCCTCACCAAATTCCGAGCGAATATCTAAAATGTAATGCGGGAAACCCAATTCAACAGCCATGGCTCTGGCATCGTTGATGTCGTCTAAACTGCAGCAGCCCGTCGTTTTTTTGCCCCCTCCGCTTTGGGCATAATCCCAAGTTTTCATGGTTACCCCAATGACCTCGTACCCTTGATGATGCAGCAGCATAGCGGCCACCGAACTGTCAATGCCGCCGCTCATCGCAACCAAAACCCTTCTTTTTTTACTCATTTTATGCTTACCAATCCGAATAGCCCTTTTGGCGAAATTGCTGCTTTAGTTGCTCTTCAGGTATATACTCTTTTTGTTCGGGTATGGCTACTTTCGACCGGTCTGAGGGGTGTAAATCACCCTTCATGTATCTTAAGGTCATTCGCATGCGGCCATCTTCATGAAAATGGGTAAAGGTTCCATTTCGAAGGTCATTCTCATACACGCCGGTCATGGCTACCCTTCCATTTGAATGAAAAAAGGCCACATGTCCATGCAGTTTGTTTTTCACATAAACCCCTCGGGCTTTCAGGACCCCAGAATCAAAGTATTGCTCCCACAAGCCCTCTTTCACTCCATTTTTATACACCCATTTTTCATACAACTTCCCATTAAAATGAAAATGCTTTATCGTGTCGTTTAGCAATCCATGCAAGTAGCGCTCTTCAGATATTCCTGTTCCATCGCTGTCGTAAAAATACCAAGTTCCCGTTCGTTTTTTGCTCTTATACATTCCCTCTCCGGCTACTTTCCCATTGGGATGATAAAATTTAGCGTTGGTATAAGCCGTATCGGTTAGGAACTCCATTTCTGACTTTAGCTTACCCTGTTCATTAAAAAACACCCAGCGTCCAATTTGCCTTCCATCCTTAAAAAGGCCTTCGGATTTTTTTTCTCCATTGTCGTACCGATTTACCCATGCCCCCTGTTTGCGTCCTTTGGAATCTATTGCATTCCCAATTTGCGCATGCATTAAGCCCCCTATTGCAATGCCCAAGAACAGAAATACACGTGAAGACCATTTCATACGACAAAGGTACAAAGCACCCGCTTGCTTTTCAAGTAATTTCAAATTCCGTTCAACTTTATTGGTGTTCACTTTTGCAGCAATCCTTTTTTGTTCCCAATGCATGTTATAATCTTAAAGGCTGTGGGGTATATGCTTTAAAAAACAGAGTCGTTCGTCGTTTTCCTTTTCCCCTGTGGGGCCTAGGTGGTTTATTCCAGTTAACCTTTTCATTTTTTATCCGTTTTTAAACAGATGCATTAGCTTTGTGGCAATTCTTCGGCATGAAATTTATCATCAGCATTGTAACGAGATTGGTGCCCCGTTCGTATTTGCACCATGTTAGCCATTTTTTCCTGAAAATCATTGGTCTTTTTTACTTTGGAAATCGGGTAGAAGACCCCATTACGGGCGATACTTTCGGCCGATTTTTGCCTTATGGCCGTATGGTTTCTCGAAAAAACGCGCTCAGCCCCTCTACCTTAAGCCTAGAAAGGCATCGATTGATGTGGCTTTACTTGCAGCGGGAAACCGATTTTTTTACCGCAGCCCTTAAAGTCCTTCATATTGCTCCGGAATACTGCTTTTTAAAACGGTTTAAATCCATGAAAAATCTGGATTATTTGTCTGGAGATCTGCTCTCGCCGTGGGCCGACATAAAAATGGACATTCTGGCTATGCCCTTTGAATCCAATTCCTTCGATGTTGTTTTTTGCAACCATGTATTAGAGCACATCCCCGACGATGTGCATGCGATGAAAGAAATATGCCGGGTTATGAAGCCCGGGGCTTGGGCCATATTGCAGGTGCCGATGCGCCCCGGTGCCGAAAAGACCGACGAGGACATCAGCATCACAGATCCGCGCGAACGGGAGCGCCGTTTTTTGCAGGCCGACCATTTTCGGCTGTACGGCAACGATTACGCCGACCGACTCGCTTTGGCGGGCTTTGAGGTCGAAATCAACGATTTGGCACTGCGCCTCAGCCAAATCGAACGCGAACGCTATGCGGTGCCCGCCGCCGAAATGCTCTACATAGCACGAAAACCCTTCGCATGATTGCCATTGTTTTAGCCGGAGGAAAGGGAACCCGCTTGGGCCAAGCTACCGCCCAGAAGCCTAAACCTATGGTCGAAATCAATTCCAAACCCCTTTTGGAATACACCCTGATCTGGCTTAAGCAACAGGGTGTTGCAAAGGCCATTCTGACCTTAAATTACCTGCCCAATTGCATCATTCAATATTTTGGAAACGGCGGCGGCGATTTCCCCGCCATTGAATACATTACCGAATCAAGCCCCCTTGGAACGGCCGGTTGCCTCGCTGGCCGTGCACATCAATTTTCTGAGCCGGTTTGGATTGTTTATGGAGACGTATTTATGGATTTGGATTTGACCCGAATCTGGGACTCACACTGCCAAAACCATGCCGATTTAACCTTGGTTGTGCACCCCAACGACCACCCCCACGATTCAGATTTGGTGCAGGTCGATGCCAACAACAAGGTGCTTCATTTTCACTCCAAACCCCGAATCGGAAATCCTTGGTTGCCCAATTTGGTCAACGCCGGTTTGTACCTCTTGAACCCTGCTCTGCTCAATGCCATTCCCAACAAGGCCTGCGATTTTGGCCGCGATTTAATTCCTGCTTGGCTAAATCAATATTCCGTTTACGCCTACAGTACCCCCGAATACATGAAGGACATGGGAACCCCAGACCGGCTAAAAAAGGTGGAAAACGATTGGATTCGCGGCTTTACAAAAAACAGAAACTTGGCACGCAGGCAAAGTGCTCTTTTTTTAGACCGCGATGGGGTTATTAACGACGATACCCATTTTATTTCTAAAGCCGAAGATTTTCGGATTTTCCCTTTTGCACACAAAGCCATTTCTGAAATCAACCGATCTGGTTTCTTAGCCGTGGTTGCAACCAACCAATCTGTGTTGGCACGAAATATGACCACCCAAGAGGGATTGCAGCGCATTCACCACCGCATGGAAACGGAATTGGGCGAGCATGGAGCCTATCTGGATGCCATTTATTATTGTCCCCACCACCCCGACAAAGGCTTTCCCGAAGAAAATCCAGACCTTAAAATAGATTGCGATTGCCGAAAGCCAAAACCTGGCATGCTTTTTCAAGCCGCTCAACGGTTTAACATCGACCTGAACTCTAGTTTTATGGTGGGCGACAACGAGCGAGATATTTTGGCCGGTAGGGCAGCCGGTTGCACTACGGTGGGGGTCGCCACAGGAAAAGGCCTGAAATCAGGAAGCACACAACCCGATTTGTTCTTTCCGAATTTGCTGGAAGCCGTACATTTTATTCTAAATCCCCCTTTTCTACCTTCTGTTTCGTCGTTGTGTAGCCTAATTTTAGCCAAGGCCACCCAGCCTTTAACCTTTATCCGCATTGGCGGAAATACCGGCAGCGGCAAATCTTCGCTCGCCGCATTGATAAAACGTGAATTGAATTTGATCCAGCAATCTTGCCACACGGTTCGCCTTGACGATTGGATTCTGCCTTCCAGCGAACGCAAAAATCAACCCCACGATTGGAAAGCCGCTTTTCAACTTTCAATCCTGCAAACCCAACTCAACCAACTCTTGCTCGGCCATCAGGTTCAGGCCCCCGGGTATGCCCGGCACCCCAATCAACACGTTCAACACGTTGTTTATGGCCCATTTCAAAGCGGAATTGTTCTGGTCGAAGGAATTCCCTCTTTTTCAGATGAACTCGATTCCTTGCCCTGGAGCCTGAGTCTGTTTATTGAACAATCTGAACAAGAACGCAAACAGCATGTGCTGCAATTGTATGCTTGGAAAGGGTGCACGGAAGAACAAGCTCAGCACCTTTATTTGCAGCGAAACAACACCGAATACCAACAAATAAACGCCTTGAAATCAAAGGCCGACATCTGCATTCTACGTTCCTAATTTAAGTGAGATGATTACGTATTATTTTTCCCTACCTTTGAACACCAAAACAATTCCATAAAGGAATGGAACTGAAGGTCAAAAAAGAAGGAAGTTTCGAGTATGTGGAGGAAGGACAGGGGCCTGTTCTGATTATTCTTCACGGTCTTTTCGGTGCTCTAAGCAACTTTAAAGATGTCGTTGCGCATTTCAGTGCGAACTACACCTTAATTATTCCCATTATGCCCATTTATACCATGCCCATGTTGGACACCAACGTGAAACGGCTGGCTGATTTTTTGGCAGATTTTATCGACTTTAAAGGATATAAGCAAGTTTCGCTCTTGGGCAATTCTTTGGGTGGCCATGTGGGCCTAATCTATACCGCAGCCCACCCCAGCAAAGTGCAGCGCTTAATTCTAACCGGATCTTCAGGATTGTATGAAAACGCCTTCGGAGGTTCCTATCCCCGTAAATCCGATTACAATTTCATTCGGTCTAGGGTTGAATTTACCTTTTACGAGCCCGCTACCGCCAGTAAGGAACTGGTGGACGAGGTATTCGAAATTGTGAACAACAAACTGAAAGCCATTCGCATTATTTCGCTAGCCAAATCGGCCATTCGCCACAATATGGCCAACGAATTGCCGAACATGAACATTCCAGTTTGCCTGATTTGGGGAACAAACGACCACATTACTCCGCCCGAAGTGGCCAAGGACTTCCATGCTCTGTTGCCCAACAGCACCCTGTTTTGGGTCGAAAAATGTGGACACGCACCCATGATGGAACGCCCTGCCCAATTTAATGCCCTGTTGCAAGGTTGGCTTGAATCAACCCAAACGGCATAATGGGGCATAGAACCGTTGAATTTATTGCCTCCTCGGCCAAGGTTTCTCAATGCCCAAGTTCCGGCATGCCTGAATATGCCTTTATTGGCCGGTCTAACGTAGGCAAATCTTCTTTGCTAAACCTGCTGGCCGGTGGAAAGGGCCCAGCAAAAACTTCTTCTACCCCCGGAAAAACTCGACTCATCAACCATTTTTTGGTTAACAATCGCTTTTATTTGGTCGATTTGCCCGGCTACGGTTATGCAAAAGTGAGCAAAAGCCTGCGCCGCGATTTTGACCAACTCATTCATGGATATTTAGCAAAAACCCAAACCCTTCTCGCTGCCTTGGTTTTAATCGATTGCCGGCTTCCCCTTCAAAATCTGGATAGGGAAATGCTGCTCTGGCTTGCAAAAAACAACATTCCCTGCGCCATCGTTTACACTAAAATTGATAAACTCTCTAAACTTCAAGGCCAAAGGCAAATTCAAACCATTCAGGCGGAACTTAAAAAAGACTGGGGCATGCTGCCGCCCGAGTTTATGACCAGCGCATTTAAAAAAACAGGACAAGATTCCCTGTGGGACTGGATGGAAACCCACATCCCCATTTCCCAATCGGTTTCTCTAAACAGCCCTTAAGCGGGCAATGGTTTCAGGGGGATTCGCCGAACCAAAAACGCTGCTGCCAGCCACCAATACGTTGGCCCCCGCTTTCACTATGGCTCCCGCATTTTCCAACCCAACCCCACCGTCAACCTCAATGTATATGTCGGGGTAGCCTGCATCCTCTATCATTTTACGCGCTTCTGAAACCCGCTCCAGCGCCTCGGGAATAAACCGCTGTCCTCCAAATCCGGGATTGACACTCATAATTAAAATCAGGTCGGTTGACGATAAAATACTCCGCAATCCTTTTACCGGAGTGTGCGGATTGATGGCCACCCCAGCTTTTTTTCCCTGTCCGCGAATCTGTTGCAAGGTCCGATGCAAGTGCCTACACGCTTCCCAATGCACCGTAATGAGGTCGGAACCCGCCTGGGCAAACCGTTCAACATACAAGTCCGGCTGCTCAATCATTAAATGAACGTCCAAAAACTTTTTGCTTTGACGCCGAACCGCTTCAATCACCGGAAACCCGAACGAAATATTTGGAACAAATCGCCCGTCCATTACATCTAAATGCAACCATTCGCATTCGCTCGACTCCAACATGCTGAGCTCTGCATTCAAATGACCAAAGTCGGCCGATAGCAGGGAAGGTGCAACTAGGTGCGTTTTCATGCCCGAAAGGTACTATTTTGTTCTGAACTACCCAGCCAATCCAGTACGCTTGGCTGGGGCTTCGAACTGCATACCTGCTTGGTTTGGCCTTCTTCCTTCTCCGGCTCCATCTATTTTTTATTCAGCTCCCAGCGGCTTTCTTTTCGGTCTTTCTTTTCCTGTCCTCTTTGCAGCTTTCAAACCAAAGGCGAAATCCCGTCCGTTTTTCACCTCCATTCCCCAACCGAAACAGGTGGGCCTTGTTTTTAAACCGCTCTTACATCCGGTTTTACTTAATGGCTTGGTGTGGTTTTTTTGCACGCTGTTTTTTGTTCCCATCCACTTTGCATGGAATCAACCTTGCACATGTTCCCCAACTTGCCTCTACGTTATGTGCCTTGGGTTTATGGTTTTTAACCCTACTTTTCGAATTCCATGTTTCTACTGCAACCCAATCCCCATGCCTAAAATGCCTGTTAGGCCTTGTCCATGCCGGGCTTGTAAATCTGCTCACCAAGGCAGGACGTTTTTTGTCTTTTTTTCAAAAAAAGCTTCCACACCGATGGGCTGTCAATCCATGGCACCGCAAGGTGGAAGTTCGGCGCTCGCAGCCCTCCACGCTATGGCGATACATGGGTTTTGCCCCCGTTTTACAAATAGCTGCGCAAGGCCGTCAAATTCGAGCGTTGTTTTATACGCCGAAGGGAGTGCTCTTTGATTTGACGTACCCGCTCTCGGGTTAAATGCAGCCGAAAACTGATTTCCTCTAAATTCATCGGCTGGTCGCCCGTTAATCCAAAATACATATTTATCACCTGACGCTCCCGGTCGTTGAGCGCATCCAACCCTCCCATCAATTCCAATTTTAATCCACTGTCAATCAGTGCGGTGTCTGGTTTTTCCATGTTCGGGTCCGAATACATATCCAAAAAACTGCCTTCTTCCCCTTCCTGCATGGGAGCATCTACCGAATGGTGCTTCGAGGGTGCATTCAAGGCCTCAATCACTTCGCTGTGGGTCATGTCCAAGGCATCTCCCAATTCCTCAACCGAGGGTTCCCTGCCATACAATTGCTCCAATTCCCCAAAAATACGGTACACTTTTTGGGCCGATCCAATTCGGTTGGACGGCAAACGCACCAACCGGGCATTCTCGGCCAGCGATGCCAATATAGATTGCCGTATCCACCAAACGGCATACGAAATAAACTTAAATCCCCGGGTTTCATCAAAGCGACGGGCTGCTTTTATTAAGCCCATGTTTCCCTCATTTATTAGGTCGGGCAAGGTCAAACCTTGGTTTTGATACTGCTTGGCTACCGATACCACAAAACGCAAATTGGCACTCACTAGGCGTTTCAGGGCCTCTTCATCTCCTTCCCGAATCCGCCGTGCCAACTCCACCTCTTCTTCCATCACAACCATGGCTTCCCGGCTAATTTCGCTTAAATATTTGTCCAGCGAGGGGTAATCTCGGTTGGTTACTTGCTTGCTTATTTTTAGTTGCCTCATCTTTTTTTGTTTTCCGTTTTCTTATACGATTTCGGCATACCCTCGGTTGCAGCCACTGCCGAATCATTTGTTTAATTATGTTAAACCCTATGGCGAACAAACTCAGCCCCCCCCCTCTCAATTTCTTTCGATTTTTTCTCTTTCTGCTCAGCCCTTTGGCCTATTTTTGTGCCATGAAGTATTGCTTGATCCGCGAACGAAAATCCCCACCCGATTTCCGATGTCCTTTAAATCCTGAGCAGGCAATGGCTTTCGCTAAAAGCAACTCCAACGTCTCAATTTGGGCCGAATCTTCGGCTCACCGCTGCTTTTCCGATGCCGAGTTTTTGCAACAAGGCATAGCCTTGGCCGAAGGAAAGCCCGCCCAGGTCTATTTGGGCATTAAAGAGGTCCCACCCTCTGCACTGATTCCCAATTCTACCTATTTCTTTTTTTCGCACACCATCAAACGGCAACCGCAAAATCGGGAACTTCTGCAAGCTGTGCTGCAAAACAACATTCGCCTTATCGATTACGAATGCCTGCGCGATCCCCAAGGGCAACGCCTCATCGGCTTTGGGTTTTATGCCGGGGTGGTGGGGGCCTACAATACCCTGCGCACGTTTTCCTTAAAAACCCAACAGCAGCCACTGCCGCATTCTGCCCAGCTGCAAAGTCGAACGCACATGGATCAAGTTCTATCCGATTGGTCGGTTCCAGACCTGCGCATTGTACTTACCGGGCAAGGGAAGGTGGCTCAGGGCGCGCTGTCTATTTTAAAGCAATTGAATTTTATCCAGCTTGAACCCCATCAGGATTTCCCAGAAACGGGACGCTGGGTTAAAATCATCGATTACCATCAATACAATGTTCGCATTCAAGACGGGGGCTTCGATGCGGCCGAGTTTTATGCCCAGCCACAGCTGTACCAAGCCCGTTTTTTGCCTTTTTTATCCAACGCTCAAATTCTTCTCACAGGGCATTTCTGGTCTGCCGATTCTCCCCGCTTTTTAAGCCCAGAACAGCTCGGCAGCACTCAGATTTTGGTTGTGGGCGACATCAGCTGCGATGTCAACGGCCCTTTGCCTTGCACGCTGCGGCCCTCTACTTTACAGGAACCCGCCTATGGTTGGGACAAAATCAGCTTTCAGGAAACCGATTTGATGAAGCCTTCCGCCATCGCGGTTATGGCGGTCGATAACCTGCCTGCGGCATTGCCGGCCGATGCTTCCAATCATTTTGGTACAGCACTGCTCCCCATTCTTCAAGCCTTTGAAAAACAGCCCAATGCCCCCGTTTTTGAGCATGCTACCATTGCCCAAAATGGAGCACTTATGCCCAAATACGCGTATTTACAGGCCTGGGTTGATGGGTTGGAGTAGGGCGGCTGCGGGCTTTCGCAGGTAGTCCTCGGTGCTCGGCTCCGCCGGCAGCCGGCTGCGGGTAGCTCCCAAGGTCGCTCCCACAGCCCCGCGCCGGCAGGGCCTTGCCCCTGTGGGCTACCTTGCTCTATCCCTGCCGCTCTCATTCCTTACCCCTTTGCATTAAAAAAAGAACCCAGTCAAAGCCGCTGTGTTTATAAATTCACACCCAAGGCTTTGATGTTGAGTGCAAAAGAGCAGTAAAAAGGGTGAAACGCTTTTTGTTTGAAGGTATTTCTTTTTACAAACTAAACATTTTGAAGGTCTTGGGGTTATACCCACATGACCCCTAGGCCAACTTCCTTTTTTTTGCCCCTTTTTCCCTTAAATGCAGTGGTTTTTCCCAAAGAGAAATTCAATCTGCACATTTTTGAGCCCCGCTATAAAGAGCTGATTCAACACATTAAAAATGGGGATTCTCGATTTGGCTTGGTACCTGTTTTAAATGGAACTCCCGCCGAATGGGCTACCATTTTAGAGCTCGACCTTATCGATACAACTTATCCGGACGGCTCTATGGACATCAAAACCACCGGCCAACATTGTGTACGAATTTTGGAGTTTTTTAAAACGGCCCCCAATGCCTCTTGGCCTGCTGGAATTGTAACCGAAAACCACGAACTGCATACCTTCCACAGCCAAGCCGAAGCCGATTCTACCGTTTGGGAAGTTTTTAGAGAAAGCCTCATTAAGTTGGCCCACGTTCTAAACATTCCCGAACGCTTTGTGCCCAACAGCAATAATTTCGCCTCGTTTCAGGTGGCTCATTACCTCAATTTACCCATCGAACGCGAATTTAAATTGCTTACCCTGCCCAGCGAAACCGTACGGCAAACCGAAATTTTAAGCCATTTGCGCGAATTTCTTCCTAATTTAGTCCACCGCGAAGAAATTAGAAAACGGGTCGCTCTAAATGGTCACTTTAAACACATTCCCCCTGCCAAATGGTAAATCCATTTTAACGGCTTTTTTCCTTTTCGTTTTTTTTGCAAACTCCAGAGCCAATCCCGATTCCCTTCAAGTTCGCCTGCAATTAAACCGGGTTGAAAACGATCGAATTCAAGTGCATTTTCGTTGGACGGCTGCCCTTAAACCCCCTTTTCAATTCCGCATGCCCCGAATGGTTCCCGGCACCTATGCCGTGTACGATTTCGGACGTTTTGTCGATTCTTTGTTTTACTGGCAAAAGGCCCAACGGTATTTTCTAGCCCCAACCGATGCCAATACTTGGAATATTCCAGCCCAAGCCGATTCCTTGGATTATTGGGTGCAGGATAGTTTTGACGACAGCCAAATTTTAAACCGGGTTTTTGAACCTGCGGCCACATCTTTTGAAGAAGGAAAGGTTTTTCTGCTGAATACCCACGGCATTGTAGGCTATATTGCCGGACAAGAGGGCCGACTGCCTTATGCCCTTCACCTTCAATTGCCCACAGGTTTTTTGCTGAGCAGCGGCAACGATGCTCAGCAGCATGGCAATTCGGCTTTTCTGAAATACCGGAATTACCACCAACTTATTGATCAACCCTTGCTTGCAGCCCAGCTCGACACAGCCTATCTGACCGTGGGCAATTGCCAAATTGAAATTGCCGTTTACCACGAAAAGAAAGAAATTACAGCCCAAGAAATTAAAGAGGTGCTGCAACCGCTTATGAATGGAATTCATTCTTATTTAGGTGGACAGCTGCCGGTGAATAAATACAGTTTTTTGTTTTACATCAGTTCCGAATTACGCCCCTCGGCCGGTGCCCTAGAACATGGAAACTCTTCGGTGTATTTTTTGCCGCTCATTACCCGCGAGTACCTTCTGAACATGATTCGCGACGTGGCCTCCCATGAATTTTTTCATATTCTAACCCCATTAAACTTACATTCAGAGCAAATCCATCAGTTCGATTACCACAATCCCAGCATGTCGCGGCATTTGTGGTTGTACGAAGGCGCCACCGAATACACCAGTGCCTTGGTTCAGGTGCGGGCTGGAATGATGAGCCCCGACGCCTTTTTGGAATGGATTGCAGAGAAAATTCGAGGAGCCGCACCCTACGGCGACAATCTTTCCTTCACCGAACTTTCTTTAAACTGCCTCGGAAAAACAAAGGCCCAATATGGGAATGTGTACCAAAAGGGAGCCTTGCTGGCCTTGGGATTGGATTTGTGGCTTCGCCAGTTGAATCCAGACCGGGGCTTCCCTGAATTGATGCAGGAGTTAATGCAGCGCTATGGGCCAGAACGGCCTTTTGCCGATTCGGCCTTAATTTCTGAAATAGCAACCTTCCACCCCGGGGGGGGCCTGCCCACGTTTTTTAAAAACCACGTTGAAGGCAGTCTGCCTTATGGGGTACTTAGCACGGCGGGCTTGCCTTTAGACGGAGCCCATTTAAAATCGGCCTTGGCCTTGGCCGGAATTTCCTACCGAAACCGCGATACCTTGTTGTGCATCGACCCGGGTTTTTTGCCCTCTGAGTTGGGTTGGAATGGCCGGGACCAATATGCCTATATTCCAAGTAGGCAGGTTTTAACCAAAATTGGAAAGAAGGCCGGCTTGCGCATGGGCGACAACATCTTTTCGGTTGGCGGAATTTCTATTCCCTCGGCCAAAGAGCTTAAAAAGTTCCCCCAAGCCCTTTGCGCCCTTCAACCGGCTGAATTTGTAGAATTGCGAATTGGGCGACTTAAAAAAAGAGGAATAAAAGAAAAGCGGGTTCGACTTCCCCTGCACCGAATTCCATGGGTGAGCGGGCTAGAACTGAATTGGATGGATAATCAGAACAGCGAACAACAAAAGATCAAATCAGCATGGCTCAATCAACCCTAACCGACTTGGCGGCGTGCGTGGCCGAATTTCACGATGCCTTTCAAATTGGAAACAACCACAGTCCGAATCGGCTTGGTGCCGAGGAGCAAGTGCTGCGCTACTCGTTGATGCGCGAGGAAAACGAAGAGTATTTGGAGGCAGCTCAACAGGGCAACCTGATTGAAATTGCAGACGCTTTGGGCGATCAATTGTACATCTTGTTGGGAACGGCCTTGAGGCATGGATTGATGGACAAGATGGAAGCCGTTTTCTTCGAAATCCACAGGTCAAACATGTCGAAGTTGGATGCCGAAGGAAAGCCCATTTTTCGGGAAGATGGAAAGGTGTTGAAAAGCGACAGGTACTTTCGACCCAACATTGCCGCCTTTTTTAAGGAAGAAGAGTTGGGTTTGTGAGGATTTCGGTAAAACCCATTCGCCAATAAAGACCTGCGTTTTTTGCTGGAATTCTGGGTGCAGGATATCGGACATGGTTTTATTCTTTTGATGCCAATTCTTGCTCGATCTCTTTGATGGTCTGATAATATAATTGTACGCTTCCGAAAGTGTTTTTGATTTAGTACGAATTTCAACAAGGCTACTTTAACACGAGAAATTTTTATCCGATCACTGACCTCTTTAAGCCATGTGAATTGGGGTAGTTCAAAATAGGTTTTATTTAAAACGACCTACAAACGGAGCCATCTATTTGTTGGTTGTTGGCGGTTTTGGCCGAAACTGAAATAAGATTTCAGGGGCATTTTTTATTGTGATGGCCTGCGGTAGGGATTGAACCGAGTAGCCCGTAAAGGCCTGGGGCCTGCGTGCGCGCGACAGGCAGGGCGACCTTGGGAGCCCCTGCCTGGCCGCTGCACGCAAGCCCCAGGACTGCGGACTACCGGTGAAAGCCCGGCAACCGCCCCCAAAAACCCCTATCTTTTTTGCAAGATGATGCGTTGAATTATTCTGAAATCGTCTTTGAACAGAGCCAAATAGTACATTCCAGAGGGCAAGTGGCTGATGTCGGGGCGGAAATCGCTGCCGCGTTCGATGCTCCAGGTTTGCACCACGCGGCCGCCCAGGTCGAGCAGATGCAAGGTGCTGCCTTGAAGGTTGCCGCCCTCTAAGCGCAATTGAAATGGGCCGGTGCTGGGATTTGGGAATACGGTAAGGCGGATGCCGTCGGGGTTGCTGTTGTTGGGCTGGTCTTGCAGTTGCTCGAACCATTTTTCAACGTAGCGAACTTGATTGCTGTCGATGCTGGGGTTTTCAGGTTTGCTGCAATCGGGCATCCATGTAAATCGGTAAAGGATGTCGGCCAACAGGGCATTCAGCTTTTGCACGTTGAGCGAAGCGGCGACGGGTGCGCGGTGGCTGCCGCCCACTTTGCTGTCGTCGGTTAAGCTGGTATAGGTTCCGTTGGTGGCCAGGGCGATGGACCGCATTAAGAATTCGGCGCTGGCGTCCATGCCGCTGCAAGCCAAGGTAACGATGCGAATGCCACTGGCGGCAGCTTCGGCTGTAAGGGTTTGCATGCGGATTTTAACCAATTCATCTTGGTGGGGAGGGGCGTCCAAGGCAATGAACAGGATGCGGGTGCGTGCTTCGGGGTTCCAGCTCAGTCTGCGAAGGGCTACTTCAAGGGCCTCGTCAACGGCTTCGGGAAAATCGCCTCCGCCGCCGGCGGCTTGTGCACTAAGGAAAGAACGGGCGGCCGAGCCTTTTTCAAAATCTTGAAAGCGCGTTAGGTACTCATCGCCATGGTCGCGGTACACCACGGCAGCGGTTCTGAATTCTAGGGTTGAGTTGCGGGCAATGGCTTTTTGAATCACGTCGTCGAGTTCCGATTTTAGGTAGTTTAGTTCATCGCCCATGGAACCGGTGGCGTCCACCACAAATGCGACATCTACTTTGTTTGAGTTTCGGCAGGGTAGATTTAAGGTAAATTCCAATTGCCTTGTTCTCCAACCTTTGGCTGGGGCGTCGAAGTTCTGGCGGGTTTGGGTTCCGGGTTTTCCGGCCACAAGGGTCCATTTTCCTTTTACCTGAGCTGAATCGCGGAACAAATGGGCCCACAATTCGGCGTGGCCTTGGTTGTCGGTTAGGGCGCTCCACATTAAATTTCCGGAAGGGCCAATCAAGTCAACGGGAACGTTGGCAAGAGGCTGGCCTTCGCTGCCTTGCACATACACCGCAGTGCGGAAACGGGGGAAAAGGCTCCAGGCCTTGCCGCCCGACAAAAGGGTAGGCAGGGCGCTTTTTTCCCAAAAGCTCCATTGCAAAAAATCATTGACTTCGCCGGCAGTCAGCGTTCCTGCCCCCGGGGCAAAGGGGCTTGGACTGTCAGTGGCAACCGAACCACTGCGCGATTCCATCCGTTCAGATTCTGCCGCCATGGGTATGGCATCGTAGGCAACCGAGCGGCTGGCTTCCCGTTTGTATTTGGTTGAAGGCTTGCCTTCGGTTGTTGAGCTGCTTAATTTTCGGGAATCAAATTCGTGGTTGGAATGTGTGGGCAAGTCGGGAGGGGCTTGGGCAAAAAAGCCGGGTTTTAAATCGAGGGCATGCAATTGGGGGTTGCTGTCCACCGTTAGGAACCAGCGTCCGAAGGACTGCATGCCGGTGCTTTGGATGTCGAGGCGGTAAAGGCCTGGTCTTAAATCAATCCAAAGGGTGTCTCCGGGCAAGCGTTCTCCGCCAAAAACAAGGCTGTCGTTGTGGTATAAGGTGAAAATATGTGCTTGGTCAGAAAACCGTGGACTTGCTTTTGTGCTGAAAACGATGCCTGAAAGGGGCAGTCGTTCTTTAGGAGTTTTAATTCCTGCAAGGGCCCAAAGGGTTGCAAGGAATGCGGTGGTAAGAACAAGGTAATTTCTCATGGGTTGGATTTTTTATACCCTGTTATACTCTTCAAAGCGCAGTAGGTTCACCTGGGGTTCAACTTATTTTAAGGCCAAGGCAAAAGGCCTTTGGTACCGATGAAAATCGCATAAAACAGAAGGGGAAATGGGTGCAAGGGGCAGTTAAATAGCCATCTAAGCTAAACGGAGGGGGCTAATTGCTTCAAATAAAATCGATGTCTTCTCGCACGGGGACCTTCATTAAAACATCGATGGCTTCGCGGGCTGGGAAGCCGTCGTACAAGACCTTGTACACCATTTTGGTTATGGGGGCTTTAAGGCCGTTTGCTTCCAGAATTTTGAAGATAACGCGGGTAGTTTCAACGCCTTCGGCGGTTTCTTCCATCAGGTTTTGAATTTCTTCTAAGGATTTGCCTTTAGAAAGCCACATGCCCACGGTAAAGTTTCGGCTGTTGACGCTGCTGCAGGTAGCCATTAAATCGCCAAGGCCGGCAGCTCCAAGGAAACTGGCTAGGGTTCCGCCTAAGTGCCGTCCGATGTGAATCATTTCGACCATAGCGCGGTTTATCAGGAGTGCTTTGGCGTTTTCGCCGAGTTCAAAGCCATGCAGGGCGCCGGCGGCAATGGCCATGATGTTTTTAAGGACGCCGGCCAATTCGATGCCGCGTAAATCTTCGGCCACCAAAACTTGAAAGCGAGGGCTTCGAAGCAGGCCGGGGATGTACTCTAAGACCTCGTGGTTTTGCGAAGCGACCACGGTGGCGGCGGGTTTTCCTTCGGCGATTTCGCGGGCCAAATTGGGACCGGCCAGGCAACCGATTTTAGTGGATCCTGTAAGGTCGTGAATGAGTTCGCTCATGGTTCGAACGCCGGGTCCGTTGTATTGAGCGTCAAGGCCTTTCACTCCGTGCACCAAAAAATGAGCATTGGTAATCATGGGAGCAAAGCGTTTGAACACCTCGGCCATGTTTTGGCTGGGAACCACAGGGAAAATGGCTTTCGCTTGGCACAGTTCTTCGGGGTTTCCGGTTAGAACGATGTCGGGGTGCAAGGATTGTCCGGCGCAGGTTCGGGTATTCATTGCCGCCTGAAGAACCTCTGCGTTGCGAATAAAAAGACAGGTAGGTTGATTTTCTACCAGCAGATTGGCGATGGCAGTACCAAAGCTTCCACCACCAATTACTCCGGCCACAGGGTTCATGGGTTCAAAAGTACTAAAAACCAAGGCCTGACCAACAAAAGGTATGAAGTGTTCAATCGGATTGCTGGGATTTGTCTTCTTGATTATTTCAGGAAGAGCAGTTCCCGGTATTTAGGGAGGGGCCAATCGGCGTCGTCGATCATCAATTCCAGTTTATCAACGTGGTATCGTATTTGGTCTAAGAAAGGCCGAACTTGATGGCAATAGGCTTTGGCTTTTTCTCGGGTATCTTCAAGCGCGTTGGCGGTTTTTCGGGCCTCGGTCATCTGTTCCACCAAAATTTGAACCTGTTGAATGTGCAGGGACATTTCGCGGATGTATTCTAGGGGGCCTAGTTCGGTCATGCCAAGGTTTTGCAACCCTTGTTGGTGTTGAACCAAGAGGTGTTGGTATTTGATGGCGGTGGGCACCACGTGGTTTCTGGCCAAATCGCCTGCAATACGGGCCTCAATTTGAATTTTCAAGATGTATTCTTCCAGCAGAATCAGGGTTCTGGCTTCCAGTTCTTCGGCACTAAAAATTCCGAGCTTTCCAAACAGGTTTTTGGCCTTTTTGCTCAGCAAGGCATCTAAGGCTTCGGGGGTAGTGGGGGTGTTGGGGAGTTTTCTTTTTTCGGCCTCTTTTTTCCAGGCTTCGGCGTAATTGTCTCCTTCAAAAAGAATGGCTTTGGATTCTTTGAGCATAGAGCGCAGCAATTTGAGCACCACCTCTTCGCGTTTCAGGCCTTTTTCAAGTTGTTTTTCGGCGGTTTCCGCAAAATCGTGGAGAACTTCTGCCACGGCAGCATTCAGAGTGGTCATGGGATCAGAGCAAATTCCGAGGGAGCCCACGGCCCTGAATTCGAATTTATTGCCCGTAAAGGCAAAGGGAGAGGTTCGGTTTCGGTCGGTATTGTCGAGCAGGATTTCGGGCAATTTTGAGATACCAAGTTTTAGGTACACATTGTCGCCTTTTTGCACGTTGAGTTCTTCGTTTTTTTCGAGTTCCGATAAAAATCGGGTTAATTCTTGGCCTAAGAACACGCTCATAATGGCTGGGGGCGCTTCGTGGGCTCCCAGGCGCAGGTCGTTCGAGGCCGAAGCGATGCTGGCCCGAAGCAAATCGGCATGCCGGTGAACGGCTTGAATGGTGCAGACCAAGAAAGTGAGGAATTGCAGGTTTTCCTTTGGTTTTGACGAGGGGGAGAGCAGGTTTTTGCCTTGGTCGGTGATAAGCGACCAGTTGTTGTGTTTGCCGCTGCCGTTGATGCCTTTAAAGGGTTTTTCGTGGAAAAGAACCTTAAAGTTGTGTTTTTCGGCCAGGCGTTCCATGATGTCCATCAGAAGCATGTTGTGGTCAATGGCCAGGTTGGCTTCTTCAAATTGGGGGGCCACTTCGAATTGGCCTGGGGCGACCTCGTTGTGGCGGGTGCGAACGGGAATACCCAGGCGGTGTGCCTCGGTTTCAAATTCCACCATAAAATTGGTAACGCGCCGGGGAATGCTGCCAAAATAATGGTCGGACAGTTGTTGTCCGCGGGCGGGGGAATGTCCGAAAACGGTTCTTCCGCACATAACAAGGTCGGGTCGAGCCAGGAACAGGTGGCGGTCAATCAAAAAATATTCTTGTTCAATGCCAAGGCTTGGTTTAACGGAGTTAACCTGCCGGTCAAAAATTTGGCAAACCCGTGTAGCGGCCTTGTCGATGGCCTCGACCGCTTTAAGTAGGGGAGCTTTGTGGTCGAGAGCTTGGCCTGTGTAGGCCACAAAAACGGTAGGAATGCACAGGGTTTTGGCCAAAGCTGTTTCGTAGATAAAAGCGGGGCTGGTGGGGTCCCAGGCGGTATAGCCACGGGCTTCGAAGGTAGAGCGGATTCCCCCGCTGGGAAAAGAAGAGGCATCGGGTTCTTGTTGGACCAAAGCGGTGCCTCTAAAGGTTTCAATGGGGATGTCGCCTTTAAGTTCGAAGAAGGTATCGTGTTTTTCGGCGGTGGTACCGCGCAGGGGGTGGAACCAGTGGGTAAAGTGGGTAGCGCCGTGGCTCATGGCCCAATTTCGCATGCCGGTAGCCACAGCATCGGCCAGGTCGGCGTCCATTTTGGCACCTTCGTGGATGCATTTAAGCATTTGTTTGGCTTGAGGAGGAGAAAGCCATTTTTGCATGGTGGAGTCGTTGAACACCAATTCGGCAAAATAGTCAGAGATGGGGGCCTTAGGTCTGGCATAGGGCTCAAATTTGTGTTGAGCGATGGCTTGAACGGCAGAAAAGCGTGGATTTTTCATTTTACCCTTAAAATTTAGGGGTAAAAGTAAGAAATTGCTTTGTTTTTTTGGGATATGCCTTTGAAAAATGGGGGTTTTTGGGAAAATTAAAAAAAATAAGGTTGGGGAGTGAGGGGTTGGGAGGGGGGGGCTGCTCGTTTTTGCAGTAGCGAGGTATGCCAATTCAGCCCATTTTTGGGGATTAAATTGAATGCAATCGGTTATTGGTCGATGTTGTTTTTTTACGCCGCCTGCGGCAGGGATTGAACCGGATAGCCCGCAAGGTTGCCGGCTTGCTGCCCGCGTGGCGCGGAGGCGACTTTAGGAGCCACCGCAAGCCCGCTGGGCAGCTGGCCGGCAGCCGCGGACTATCGGTGAAAGCCCGCAGCCGCCCTTAAAAAAACAATTAACCTGAGCCGGAATGCCTAGGGCCTTAAATAAAAAACCCGGCTCAGTGAACCGGGCTTGTTTATTGAAGTTGTAGCGAGGACGGGAGTTGAACCCGTGACCTCAGGGTTATGAATCCTGCGCTCTAACCAACTGAGCTACCTCGCCAAAAAGGAGTGCAAATATAGGGAACGCAATTTGGTTTTCAAAAAGGCGGAGCTGCATGCCGCTTAATGGATTGGTTTTTAGGCATTTGGTTGAAATGTGCTGCAGCAAACTTAGGTCTTTAACTGTTTGAATCGGTTCTTTTTAGGCTGATTGGCATTGGGCGTGCCGGGTGGGCAAACCAATGCCGAAAAAGAAGGTCGAGTTAGCAATATTTGATTATCTTGTAGCGTATTAAACCCAATTTCGCCTTGAATTCTACCCTAGAACTGGAATATTTGGTTCGATCGAGCCCCAAGATTTTGTTTAAATTTTTAAGCAATCCTGATTCGTTGCAAGAATGGTTTGCCGATAAGGTCAACAAAGAGCAAAATGTATTTTCGTTTGTTTGGGACGGAGAGGAAGAGCAGGCGGAGTTGCTGGATTTTAAAGAGGCGGAAGCGATTCGGTTTCAATGGCTAAATGGGGAGCGAGCCGGAGCTAGTTTTGGTTTTCGCATTGAAAAAGACGATTTAACTGGAGGGGTGGCGTTGTGGATCAGCGATGAGGTGCCAAAGGGGAAAACGCAGGAATACACCCTAATTTGGAATGCGCAAATTGAGGCCTTGATGAAGGTTCTAGGCTCCTGATTGCCTACCTTTGCCGCATAGGTTGAGCATGAAACGTTTAGGTGTCCTGTTGCTGCGCATGTATGTAGGTCCGTTTTTTATGACCTTCTTTATTGCCTTGTTCGTGTTGGTTATGCAGTTTTTGTGGAAACACATTGATGACTTGGCCGGAAAGGGATTGGATTGGCTGGTTATTTTTCAACTTTTGTTTTATGCCAGTGCCACCTTGGTGCCATTGGCCTTGCCCTTGGCGGTTTTGCTGTCGTCTATTATGACCATGGGGCAGTTGGGCGAGAACCTGGAGCTGGTGGCGGCGAAGTCGTCGGGGATTTCGTTGTTGAGGCTGCTGCGGCCTTTGGTGGTGTTTATTTTGGTTGTGGGATTGGGCGCCTTTTTATTTAGCAATTACCTCATGCCGGTGGCCAATTTTAAGGCAAAAAACCTGCTGTCGGCCATACGTTCTACCCGACCGACCTTGGAATTGCAGGAGGGGGTGTTTTATCAGGGTTTGTCGGGGGTTTCTGTATTTGTGGGGAAAAAAGATCCGGACGGAAAAACCATTTACAATGTGATGGTGTACGACCACAGCCGTGGGGGCACCGGAGCTTCAAGGGTAACATTGGCAAAAAAAGGAAGGATTTATCCCACCACCGACGAAACCTATTTGGTTTTAGAGCTCAACGATGGGATACGCTACGATGATTCGGATTTTTATTTGCAGCAATACGGGAAAATGCGCTTGTTTACCGAATCCTTTAAAAACCAACAGCTGTGGATTGATATGTCGTCGTTTACGGTAGATACCAAATCGAACCGCGATTATTTGAAACATTCGTACACCATGATGAATGTGGTGCAGTTGCAGGAGGTGTACCGAAGCATTCGCAGCGACTTGAAAAAGCAACAGCTGTATGAGGCAAACCAGCAGTTGGGGCAAATGCAGGGAAGGGATTTTGGTTCGAATCGGGGTCCTGCTGATGCTCCCACCTTTCCCATTGAACAGGTGTCTGCCAGCCCAGAATCGACCAGGCCGGTTGCCGAAATAGACCTTAAACGGGAGTCGGCCATGGCCGTTTTTTCTAAACCTGAGTACCAAACGGTGATGGCCGAGGCAAAGAATCAATGGGCGGGCTTTCAGCAGCAAGCCGAGCAGCGGATTCAGAATGCAGAAGCCACCGAGAAGAATTTGGTGATTAATCGGGTAGAATGGCACCGTAAATTTACCCTGGCTTTTGCTTGTGTGGTGTTCTTTTTTATTGGAGCTCCCTTGGGTGCCATCATTCGAAAAGGGGGATTGGGATTGCCCCTTATTCTGTGTATTCTTATTTTTATTGGGTATTACGTGTTTTCAACCTTAACCGAGAAGTCGGCAAAAAACATGAATTTGGATCCGTTTTGGGGGATGTGGTTGAGCAGCCTTGTGTTGCTGCCCATTGGTTTGTTTTTGACCTTAAAGGTATCAACAGAAAGTCCGTGGTTTCGATTGGAAACCTATTTGCGATGGATGCGTCAGCGGTGAAAGGTAGGGTCTTGTTGCTGTGTTCAAAGCCTCCGTTTCCGAGCTTAGACGGGGGCTGCAAGGCAACGGCATCGATGCTGCAACTGCTGTCGGATTGTGGGCTGGAAGTGGATGTATTGACCTTTTCAACCTACAAGCATCCGTTTGACCTTGGGGCATTTCCAGCGCCTTGGAATACCGCCGAGCGGTGTTGGGAATTGCCCATGGATACCCGGCCAAGGGTGCTTGATGTTGTACCATTTTTGTTTTCGAAGGCGCCTTATCAGGTTCTGCGGTTTACCCGTTTTGCAAAAAGGGAGTTTAAACAGATTCAACAACGGGTAAGGGAAAATACCTACAGCTTGGTGGTGTGGGACAGCTTGTATTCCCGGTCTATTTGCGGGGAATTGGAATTTACGGGGAGTCCAAAGCAGGTGCTGCGCATCCACAACGTAGAGCACCGCATTCAGCGGTTTTCAAAGGTTCCGGCTGTTTTGAGCTTTCTTTTTCAGAGAGAAACCGATCGGCTTGCCCGGTTTGAAGTGATGCACTGGGGGCAGGTTGATGAAATATGGGCAATGACCGAAGCGGATGCTCAGGAGGTTGCGGTGGCAGTATCAAAGCCGGTGCGGACTCTACCTGTTCCTTTAAAAACAGCATTGCAGGAATGGCCCCAGGGGCCGGTGCGGTTTTTTCATTTGGGGGCCATGGATTGGTTGCCCAATCGGGAAGGCTTGGATTGGTTGCTGGAACAGGTCTGGCCTATGGTATTGATGGACTGTCCTCAAGCTGAATTGCATTTGGCGGGCCGTTCGTTTCCGGCGGGGTACGCTGAGGGAATTAGGGGGGTCGTGGTTCATGGGGAGGTGGAGGATGCCGAGGCATTTTCGGCTCAGCATCATGTTTTGGTGGTGCCGGTGCGCAGCGGTTCTGGATTGCGCATAAAAACAGTGGAGGCGGCTTTGCAGGGACGAATGGTGGTGAGCACAAAGGTAGGGGCGGAAGGGTTGCCGGAATCGGTTAGGATGTATTTGTTGGAAGAGTCGCACCCTCAATTGTTTGCAAAGGTGATGATTCAATGTTGCCGTCGTGCCGAGGAGCTCAAAGGAATGGGGGAACAACTTCGTGCGGCCATGTTTGCGTTTGCCGGTTGGGAATCGGCCCGAATAAACTTGAAAAAGGTGCTGCAATCATGAGTATGACCTTTGTTTTAATGGGTTTGATTGCCTTGGTTAGCCTGCTTGGATTTTGGTTGCCCTGGTTGAAGGCTGCAGGCTGCTTTTCGCCGTACGAAACGGTGCATCAGGGAAAGTGGTGGCAGCTGTTTACCCATGGATTTTTTCATGCCGATGGCATGCATTTGGCTTTGAATTTATGGGTGTTTTATTTGATGGGAAGTCCGGTAGAATCGTATTTGGGACTTGTTCAGGGTGATCGAGGCTATTTGTCTTATTTGGCCTTGTTTTTGGGTGGTTTGCTGTTTTCATCGTTGTGGGCGTTGCTCACCAAATCGAACCGGCCGAATTACCGGGAGTTGGGAGCCTCGGGGGCAGTTAGTTCAATGTTGTTTGCGTTTATCCTTATCAATCCCAACCAAAAGTTGTACTTCATATTTTTGCCTGGGATAGGCATACCTTCTGTGTTTTTTGGTTTGGCTTATTTGGGCTATTCGGCTTGGATGGCTCGGCGAAATTCAGATGGAATTGCCCACGACGCCCATTTTACTGGGGCTCTTTTTGGAATTGGGTATATGTTGATGGTGAGGCCAGAACTTGGGGTGTATTTAATGGAATTGGTTCGGTATTATTTGGGAATATGAGCGAATTGATTTGGTTTGAGGGCCGGTGGACACGCACCGATTTAATTCCGGCTTCGGCGTTTAAACGGGCCTGGGCCTATGGCGAGTTGATTTTTGAGACCTTCCGGTCGGATTCTGGGGCCATCCCATTTTTGAGACGGCATGCGGAACGCTTGGAGCAATCTTTGGGGCTAATGAACTCGGCCGGAATTCCGGCTGATTTGGCTGCCTTGTTTCAAGCTTGGGCGGAGCAGGCTCATATGCAGTGTCGGGAGCCGCATTTGGCCTTGAGGGTAAACGCGTACAGGAGTGGTTTGGGTTTGTTTGACGGGGCCAAGGAATGGTCGTTTTTCGTATTGCCCAGGGCCATTGAATCGGCAGAAAGAATGACCTTATTGCCATTAAAGGTGGAATTGTTGCCTTTTGAGGATGGGCTTGTTCCGGGGCGGGGAGGAATGAAAACATCGAATTATGTGCCGTATTTGAGGGGGAGTTCAGGCGATTCAAATAGGGAAGGGGTATTGCTTGGGCCCGAGGGGCAGCTTTTAGATGGGCTTAGGAGCCATTTGGTTTTTCAAATGAAATCGGGGGAATACATTAGTCCAGTAGAGGAGAATGGGATGTTGAGGAGTTTGTCGAGGCAACGGGCTTTGGCGTGGTTTAGGGAAAAGGGCTTGGCCTTGACGGAAGGGCGGGTTTATAAAGCGGAGTTGGGGCAGGTTGGGTATGCTTGGGCGGGGAATGCGGTTTGGGGGTACCGGCCCATTTCGGAGGTAGGGGGTATTTTTTTAGAAATGCGTGAATTGATGCCTGTTGGGGATTTTTGGAACTGGGAATAAAGGAACTGCAAGGTTGGACATTGGTTCAAGCATGCCTTCCGGGTTTTTTCAGAACCCTTTATTTTACTGAGAATAAATTTGGACTTGGGTGTTAATTTTGAAGAAACCACCTTTGTTCTGTGTTTTTTAAGCCGCGGGGAGCTTAGCCAGGAATGCAGAAATGGTGTGTTTTTGAGGCTAGATTGGCGCAAGGAAGGTGAGTCGCGGGTAGGAAGGTGAGCCGCGAGGAGCTTAGCCACGAATGCACGAATGGGATGTTTTAGGGGCTAGATTGGCGTAAGGAAGGTAGGCCGCGGGGAGCTTAGCCACGAATGCACGAATGGGATGTTTTTGAGGCTAGATTGGCGCAAGGGATTTAAGCCGCGGGGAGCTTAGCCACGAATGCACGAATGGGATGTTTTCGGGGCTAGATTGGCGTAAGGAAGGTAGGCCGCGGGGAGCTTAGCCACGAATGCACGAATGGGATGTTTTTGAGGATAGATTGGCGTAAGGAAGGTAGGCCGCGGGGAGCTTAGCCACGAATGCACGAATGGGATGTTTTTGAGGCTAGATTGGCGCAAGGGATTTAAGCCGCGGGTAGCTTAGGAGAATGGCACCAAAGACCTACCAACTACCCACTACCCACTAATAACTACCCACTAAAAAGCCACGAATGCACGAATGTTTTGTTTTTGAGGATAGATTGGCGTAAGGACGGTAGGCCGCGGGGAGCTTAGCCACGAATGCACGAATGGGATGTTTTCGGGGCGACCAACATAGCCACACCTATTCGTGCATTCCGGACTAAAAACATAGAGGCGGATAGCTGCTGACTTCCGCTTTTTTTCATAAGTTCTTCTGCAACCCTATATTTTACTGAGAATAAATTTGGGCTTGGGTGTTAAAACGCGGAAGTCAGGCCTATTGGGGATTTTTGGAACTGGGAATAAAGGAACTGCAAGGTTAGACATTGGTTCAAGCATGGATGACAATAAAGTAGCCTTTTCTCTTTTAAAGTGGGTAGCGTTCTTCCCAGATTTGGGGGCGAGGGAGTTCTGAGAGGAAATTGGGATTGGGGGGCCAGCCGGCATTTTTTTTAAGGCTATCAATTTTCAGCAGAGCGGCCAAAGAGATGGCATCGGTAATGGTTCCGTTTTTAGCCCATTCAATGGCTTGGTCGATGTGGCAATGCTGAAGGGTAAGCTGTTCGGTTTCTTCGGGCAGGGCGGTACCTTGTTCAAGTCCGGTGGCAATAAAAACCGTAGCGTGTTCATCGGTGACGGAATTGCTGGTGTGCAAATCGAGTAAATAATGGAAATGGGAGGCACTGAGGCCGGTTTCTTCGGCCAGTTCTCGTTGGGCGCCGAGCAAGAGGGGTTCACCGATTGGGCAACCTCCCTCGATGATTTCCCAGGAATAGGTATTGAGCGGATATCGGTATTGGCCAACCAAATAGGTGAAACCCTGGGAATCGATGGGCACGATACCGACCGCTACATTTTTAAAGGAAACGACACCATAGATGCCCGGGTTTCCGGCGGGATTGAGTACTTGGTGTTCTTGTACTTGAATCCAGGGATTGGAATAAACGAGTTTGGTGTGTTGTGTAACCCAGGGGTTTGTTTCCTTCTTATTTTGTCCCTTTGACATCGGGTTGAGTTCCTTCCGATTTGCTAATGGCATCGCGCATTTGGGTATCGCTTTGCAGGTTTTGCATGCGGTAATAATCCATGATTCCAAGGTTTCCGGAGCGGAAGGAATCGGCTATAGCTTTTGGAATTTCAGCTTCGGCCTCAATTACTTTAGCACGGGCTTCTTGGGCGGCGGCTTTCATTTCTTGTTCTAGGGCGATGGCCATAGCGCGGCGTTCTTCGGCTTTTGCTTGGGCGATGTTTTTATCGGCTTCGGCCTGGTCCATTTGCAATTGGGCACCGATGTTTTTTCCAACGTCAATATCGGCAATATCGATGGAAAGGATTTCAAAGGCGGTACCGGCATCCAAGCTTCGGGCTAAAACTGTTTTTGAGATGCGGTCGGGATGTTCGAGTACTTCTTTATGGGAAAGAGCGGCGCCAATGGAGGAAACGACGCCTTCGCCGATTCGGGCAATAATGGTGTCTTCGCCCGCTCCCCCAACCAAACGGCGGATGTTGGCACGAACTGTTACCCGGGCTTTTGCAATCAATTGAATTCCGTCTTTCGCTACACCTGCAACGGGCGGAGTATGAATAACCTTTGGATTGACCGACAACTGCACGGCTTCAAAAACATCGCGCCCTGCTAAGTCAATGGCGGTTGCTGTTTTAAAGTCAAGGTCAATGTTGGCTTTGTCGGCCGAAATTAGCGCGTTAATAACGGGCAGCAGGCGGCCACCGGCTAGAAAGTGTGCTTCGAGTTCGTCTCTATTCACAGTTAAGCCAGCTTTGGTTGCGGTTACCAAAGCTTTTACGATGATGCTTGGCGGAACCTTACGGATGCGCATAAAGGCCAGTTGGAATAGGTCAATGCGGACGCCCGCGAACTGGGCAGAAATCCACAGTCCAAAGGGTAAGAAATAAAAGAAAACCAAGAAGAAAAGCACTACTGCGCCAAGAATAATAAATACGGAAGCCATAATTAGGAATTGGATTTGATGTAAATGTACTGATTTTCGATGCGTTCAACTAGGATAGGGGTGCCGGATTCCAAATAATCTCCGTTTGCATAGACTTCGTGCAGTTGATTTAAAATTTCAGCCTGCCCAATGGGATTGCATCTGGTTGTAGTTATTCCGGTCATTCCGGCCAGAATTTGACCGGATTGGCTTGGAGCTTTGGAGCCAATAGCTGATTTCACTTCAAATCGATTCCAGGTTTTGGAGCGCAGCCCCAGGATGCCAAGTCCACCCGAAATTCCAACGGCAGAACCGGTAAACAACCAAGCTTGAAGGCTTTCTAAATAATAAAAAGCGAGACCAATGGAAAGGACAGAGAGCAGAGCACCGACAACTCCAACAACGGTACTGCCAGGAATTAAAACAATTTCGACTGCAATCAATAGAAGGCCAAGAAGTAGAATTAAAACAAGGGAGGTTAGCGTCATTGCAATTAGGCTACGGTAGCGCTTAACCCACGCAAATGAAGTTCTTTTTTCATGCGAACCAGCCGGGGCTCTTCCCCTTCCTTAACAATGCACTTTCCGGTAAAGTGAACCAGATAGGCCGATTGTTCCGCTTGTTCGGTGTCGTGGCCACATACATCGATTAAGGTCTTAATGACCCAGTCAAAGGTGTTCACATCGTCGTTGTGTAAAATGAGGGAAGCGTCCTTGCCAGAATCCAATGCCAGGTCAGCTTCTTCAAGGTCTGATTGCCATAAAGGTGATTGCATAGGGGAGGGAAAAATTTAGGTCAAAGTTGTAAAAAACAAACCGACTTTTCAAGGCTTTTGTTCTACTTCCGATGGATTTTTTAATGGGCAAGTGGAAATTCCCAGCAGGGTGTACAAGCCACAAAAACCAACCAGGCCAGTTGCGAGCAAGGCTATTGCTCCGACAAGAAGCAACCAAGAAAACGTCCAATTTGAAGCTAAGGGGCTGAAATACAATCCCAAGAGACCGGCGGCTGCGATCCAACGAATCCACTTATCTATGTTTCCTACGTTTTTTTTCATGGGGTAAAATGGTTGATTTTGTTAAATGTACCAAGAAAAGCGCGAGCAACCAAGTTGCAAGGGCAATGAAAAGGTAAAGCTGAGGTTATTTTAAGGGTAAGGTATATTCCAGCGATTTAACAAAATTCACCGTAGCCACTACGGTTAAAAAACTTCGGGGACCTTTTCCAAGCAGCAGCAAACTTCGGTTTCCTCGGTCAATGGAGTACATGGCGATGGTTTCGGGTTGGTCAAAATAATTCAAAACCAAGTGTTGCCCTTGCAGAAGCAAGCGTTTCCCTTCGGTGGTTTTTACTTTTTGCTCGTACTGGGTCCATTCCGATAGGTCGGCATTGATGGTTTTTACCCAGCTGCGCATAAATCCAACCAGGTCGTGGGGGGCTTCTTTTTTCCATTCAATCCAGAGCATTCCACGTTGCAGCGGGCCTGCCAGGGTATCCAATAAAAATTGTGCTTTTGCCTGCTCAGTTTCAAAGGTTTTAGAAACAGGGTAGCTCCAAGGTTTATGAACCACCCAGCCGAAAGGGTCTTTTTGCTGGGAAAAAGCGATTTGGCTAAAGGTCCAAACAAATGCTATTCCGAATATGGGGAACAACCTCATTGCCCTACACCCAATTTGATTAGAGCAAAAAGGGAGTAGTTCACCATGTCCATGTAGTTGGATTCAATTCCTTCGGATACGCTTGTTTTTCCTTGGTTGTCTTCAATCTGTTTGATGCGGTGAATTCGGTTCAAGAGCATGTCGGTTAAAGAGGATGTACGCATATCGCGCCAGGCTTCGCCATAATCGTTGTTTTTGGCTTTCATCAGTTCAAAAATTTCATTGGCTATGCTTTGGTACCAATCCAAAATGGGTTCTGTGTGTTCTGCTGGAGCATCAAGGTGGCCATTTCGGCATTGAATAATGGCCATTATGCAGTAGTTTACAATGCCCATGTATTCGGGTTCTACTCCTTCGGCGACTTGGGCTTGGAGTCCGCTCTCCAGGTTGCGGATGCGCCTCGCCTTAATCAACAATTGGTCGGTGAGGGATGCCGGGCGTAAAATCCGCCAATTGCTTCCATAATCTGCCAATTTAGCCTCAAATATGGATTTGCATACCTTTGAGGCTGCCTGGTATTCCTGTTCTGTTTTTTCCATGCTAAAAACTGCTATGCAAACCTACCAATTTAGATGGAACAATTCCATTGTTTCGTTTCAACGGCCCTTGATTATGGGGGTCTTAAATGCGACACCCGATTCTTTTTTTTCTGGCAGCCGAAGCACCGAACAGGGCGAATTGGTTCAGCGTGCCAGGGCAATGCAAGCGGCTGGGGCCGATGTGCTGGATTTGGGTGGCATTTCTACCCGCCCGGGGTCCGAAGCGATTTCGGTAGAGGCAGAATGGGAGCGGTTGAAAGGGTGCTTGGAGGCGCTGGCCGAGGCAGAACTTACCATTCCTTTGTCTTTAGACACCTATCGTAGGCCCGTTGCTGAAAAGGCATTGGCGTATGGGGTTGCCATCATCAACGATGTTTATGGGGGCGCATACGACCCAGAACTCCCTAAATTCGCCGCCGAACATTCCCTGGTTTATGTTTTAACCCACAGCCAGGGAACAGCCCAAACCATGCAGGTGAATCCACATTATGCCGATGTGGTTTCAGAAGTGATGCAGTTTTTTAGTGCCAAGCGGGAAGCCCTTTATGACCTTGGACTTCACGATTTGTGGTTGGATCCGGGGTTTGGTTTCGGAAAAACCATGCAACACAATTATGACTTGCTGCGTGCTTTGCCTTCGTTTCAAACGCTTTTTCCAGAACCTATTTTGGTGGGCCTTTCCCGGAAACGCATGATTCAAGAGGCCACAGGGCAAGGAGCAGAAGCATGCCTGCCGGGAACCTTGGCGGCTCAAACCCTTGCCATGGAATGGGGGGCCGGAATTGTTCGGGTGCACGACGTAGCCGAAGCTGTTCAGTGCCGCGCGGTTTGCTTCGCGGGTTTGGATTGATTTTGACCCATTTAAGGCCTAGGTTTTTTTCGAGCTCCCAACCTCAGATTTATCAAAAACAAGGAAAAAAGGGGTTTTCCTTAGTGGCCAACCAGCAACGGCAGGTTCCAGATGCGTTGGTTTGTGCTGATGTTCACCATGTAAAATCCAGAATCCCAATTTTCCATTGGAAGTTGTACCGTTTCTCGCTGTCCGCTTTTCCAAGCATAAACCACTTTTCCTTGAACATTCATCAATTTAACCTGGGCCTTTTCGTTTGGATTCAGTCCGGGTATTTCTAGGGTTAGGCTTTGCCCGGAACAAATGGGGTTGGGGTACAGAGCACAGGTGGCGGTACTTGAAATAGTAGGATTTGAGTTTACTTGTCCGGTAATATTCACCTTGTCAATAAAAAGGTTGTTGCCCCAATAGCCCCAATTTCGGAAGGCAATCATTAATTTGTTTGCCTGCAGGTAGTTTTGAAGCGAAACGGTATCGGTTCTCCATTGGTTGGCATTGGGCACAAAGTAATTTTGGTCGAAGGGTGCGGTGGAAAGGTCGGCTCCGCCTTTTTTATACAAAGACTGGAAGCTTTGTCCACAATCGCTTGAAATCAATACTTCAAGGGTGTCGGAATAATTTGAGGCATACGCCGTATAGGCCACATCAAAGGTTAGGTTCGATTCAATGGCATTGGCCGTTGAAAAAATGAACTGCAGGTCATCGTAGCTGCCTTGGGAGTCGATGTCAAAGTTGGCAAAGAGGGCGCTGTTTGAAGATTGACCAAAACTTCCCGCTTGGGGGCTTTTGGTCCATTGTCCTGATTGGTTTTGGTCGATGACGCGCCACGCGGGCGGAGGGAAGCTGCCTTCAAAATTTTCGGATATTTGGGTTGAGGGGCTGAGCCTTGAAACCCCCACAAAAACCGTGTCGCGGCTTTCGTTGCCCTGGGCATCCCGAATTTTTAAGGTAACCCTGTGGTTCCCGTCTTGAGAAAAAAACACCACCGGGTTTCGAAGGGTTGAGGTAGCGGGTTGGCCATTTTGAAAGGTCCATTCCCAAGTAGCGTTTTGGTGGTTCAAAAAGGAATAGTCTTCAAAATAGAACGAGTCTGGATCGCAGAGAACAAGCTGGTCAAGTTTGTCCACAGTAATTCTTGCGATGGGTAGAATGGAGGGCTCATCAAGGTCTTTTTCCCAAATCCCTTTTCCATACGAGGCCAGCCGGATTTTTCCATCGCGGTAAAACGGCCTGCCTATGTTTCCGTTGCAGTAGGTTGGAAGTCCGGTGTTGTCGATAATCCAACCCGAGCTGCTGTTGTTTCGGTAGTAGGCAGAAAATTGGGTAAACAGGTAAACGGCCCCATCGGTTCCGGCAATGTGGACCAAGGCTTGGGGCGATTCGTTGTTTAAAACAGCACTGCTCAGGTTGTTCCAGCTTGTGCCTCCATTGCTGGTTTTAAAAACCTTGTTTCCGTTTGAGCCATCGGGATAAGCGATCCACAATTCATTTTCGTTGAGGGGATTTAGGCTAAGGAGCATGCGGCGGCTGTTTCCGGGGGGGAGGCTAAGAGTGGCCCAAGTGGTTCCTCCATCGGTGCTTTTCCATACTTTACCAAGGTTTCCGGAGTTGGGTTGTTGATTTAAATAAATCACTTTTGGATTTGAGGAAGCGATTTCGATGTAGTGGATTCGGTCAAGGGTGTTGTTGCCAAATTGATGCACAAGGGAATAGGAGGCCCCGCCGTCCATGGTTTTCCAAAGGCTGTTCTCTTTGCCAATGTAGGCGATGGAATAGCAGTTGGGGTGAAATTCCATTTCACTGGATTCAGCGGCATAGTAAGATTGATTGGGGAACATACCCACGGAAAAATAGCTGAGCGGATCGCCAAAGGCGTATGGGATCACCACCCCACCCACATCGGAATGGTAGGTTTTTCGATTGAAGCCTGGATTTACGTAACCGGTTGGGTCTTCAGCTCCGCCCAAGGACAGAAAATTACCGGCGCCGTAGTTCTCGTGGTGGGCCAAATTGCCGTTGTGGTAGAGTCCGCCCACCAAAACATCTTCGTTCCAGCCGCTTCCCAAACCCCAATAATCGCTGCCCCGAAGGCCTTGCATTTTAAAATCGGGTTGGGAGTTGAAAAAGTCGGTGGAACGGTAGATGCCCCCATCCGTGCTAATCCAATAATCGCCGTTTCCAACCCGAAAGTCCTGCATGTCCACGTGCATGTCTAAGGGGCCGCCCACGTAACCGGCCACCGATGAAAAGCTAGCTCCTCCGTCCTCCGATCGCCATAGGTTGAGTCCCCCAATTAAAAGGTGGTCGGCATTGGTTTGCGAGGCCATCAAGGCACAGTTGTAAAAACCCTGGTGGTAGGTCCAATTTGGATTGCCGTAGGCCAGATTTGGATGGGATGCGGTATATGGTCCGCCGGCAGGGCCATTTGGCAAGGTCCAAGATTGCCCGGCATCTGTGCTTTTGAATACGCCAATAAATCCGTAATCGTTGGGCTTTGAATCTCCGATTAGGTAGGCATATACTCGGTTTGGGTCGGCCGCCGATACGGCAAGTCTAGCCCCTCCGTCGTACCGAGCCGGGTCGGTTGAAGTGTACCAGCCATTGCTTTGCATGGCCCAAGTTGCTCCCATATCGGTGGAACGGAAAAAAGAACAGATGGATTGGCCCGGATCGTTTTTTAGCAGGTAAACCATGGAAGGATTGCTTGGATTGGCGGCCAGATCGTAGCTTTTTTCGGTGAACAATTGAACCCAATTGCTTCCGGCATCGGTTGAGCGGTAAAGTCCTTTTTCGGTGGCGGCTAAAACCACCAAACCTTGTGCTGGCTCCACCCATATTTCATTTACGCCCAGTTGGTTGTCGGGCAATACGTTTGTCCATTGATTCCCGGCATCGGTGGTTTTAAAAACGCCGAGGTTGCCACCAGCAAAAGCAATGGAGGGATTGCTGGGGTGCACTGCCAAAGCCGTAACGCCGTATCCAAAAAAATCATCGAGCGAAACACAGTCCCAGGTATTGCCCGCGTTTGAGCTGCGGTAAATTTCGCCCGGCTCGGTGCCGGCGTACATAATTTGGGGGTTTGAGGGAGAAATGGCTAAACTGTAAACGTTGGACTGGGTTTTTCCTTGCAAAAACTGGGGATTTGAAACAAAAAAGGGCCCAAGGGCCGACCAGGTGGCCGAACGGCTTCCCGATTGCTTGGACTCATAATTTTGAAGAAGGTCTGTCCATTCCTCTTGGCTTGGCATTTGCACCTCACCTTGGGGGTTGATGAAATTGGAAATACTTCGGCGCCAACGTTTGTAGTATTGCGTGTGAAAACTCTTTTGAAAAGGGTGTTGGGCATAGTAGGTTCGAAACAAAGAATCGACCTGAAATACATTGGGCGTAGCGCTGTACATCCGCTGAGCCCACTCGGGTAGGCCCGCAATTTCAAAAGAAGAGGGTTTTTGCTGGCTCCAAATCGAACCCAGGCCAAGCGAAAAAAGAAAAATAAAAACCAGCCTTTTCATGCCATTTATATTTAAAACGTTTGAGGCACCTCCATAGGAACCAACTCTGATTTATCGGGCAGAAAGATACGAAAGGAACCCTTGTTTCGTTTGATTTTTAAACATATCGTCTATGCGCGTTTTCACATTATTGGTTGTCCTTATTTTTACTTTTTTCGCTTGCCAATCGAATTCTGGCTCCCAGCAGGGTTTGGATGCTGTGCCGATTGCAAAGACCGATTCGGTTTCGGCTGACAGCGTTAAGCCAACCCAATCCGTTGTTCATGCCCAGGCTCAAAATGGCCCTTCTAAAGCGGAGGAATCAAGTCCCCAATCACGCAAAACAAATAGGTTCGTTCCTTTTCCGAAATTGGTTGAATCGGCTCAGCGTTTTATGGTGGATGCCGATTTAGGGGACAGTTTGTATTTTGAAACCGGGACAGAAATCCACATACCCCCAAAGGCCTTTTTGTTGGCAAACGGGAAGGCTGCCAGCGGAAAGGTTCAACTGTACTTTGACGAATGGCATACGTTAAAGGATATTTTCGTGTCGGGAATTCCCATGCAATACACAGAAAATGGAGAAGATGGGGCCTTGAGCAGCGCGGGTATGTTTGAAATATATGCCCAGCAACACGGGAAAGACCTGAGGGTAAACCCCCAAGCTCCCATTGTGGTCCAGGTGGCTTCTCGGCGAAAACAAGGTGATTTTATGAACTTGGATTTCAACCCAAGCACCCAAGAATGGGAACCTAAGGCGAAAGCGGCTGATCCATTTCCCAAGGTGCAATTGTCAACCTTTACCCATGGGTTTATTAAAGAAGTGAACTTCCATTATGTGGTGCATTTAGAAAAAGAGGCAAGCCGACCGAAACAGGCCAACCTGACCTTTGAAAAATGGAACATCAATCGGCGGGCCACCTACAAGAATGAATTGAGCCCCATTCGGACTTACAAATTTCAAGTAGATGACCACGATTTTGCGAGTTTGCAAAATCAGCTTTTTGAACTTAGCGGCGATTCAAGCGGATTGGAATCAGGAGAGTTTAGAATGGACGACTTGGAATTTACAAAAGAGGGAAAAGTGGTCATGTGGTATAGGAATGCGGTATGCACCCTGACCGTGAAGCCGGTAAAAAACCAAGGGTTGACCGAAGTGTTTTACCCAAATTTCCTGAGGAACTACAAAAAATCAAGGCCATACCACTACCGCGCAGCCTATATGCCTTGTTATTCTTACCAAGGAAAAGATTACATAGGAGATCCTTTGACCAAAGTCTGGGAATATGTTCTGAGGCCCTTTTTCCTAGATGGTTTTGGTTTAAAAAACATCGATAAATTTGTTCAATCACCGACTTTTGCGAAAATCAAACCCAACATACAAGGATTGCAGAGGAACGGTGCTGCAACCTATTACTTGTTTGATTTAGACAACAAAGTCATTTTTACTCCATCGGCCGCTTCAATTTTTGTAAATCAAGGGGTACATTACACCCTGATTGCCATGGAAGACGAAAAAGTGTTTGTGGCCGATTCAATACGGATTGGAGGGGAAACCCAAACTGGAGAAATCATTCCCATTGAATTTGTTCCGAAACCTGTACCCAGTTTAATGACCTTATTGGAACAGGCAGAGGCCCGTGTTAAACCTTAGCAACAAATTTAAATTCCCGTCCGTCAAACAGGCCCAAATCCGAAAGTTTTAGTTCGGGAATAACCAGCAAAGCCATAAAAGACAAAGTCATGTAGGGGGCACGCAGAGGGGATCCCCAGGATTTTACCTGAGCATCGAGTTCCGAATACCTATTTCCCACTTCGACGGCTGACGCGTCCGACATCAAACCGGCGTAGGGTAGGGGCAATCCTAAATTGATGTTTTCTGAGGCGAGGGCAGCGCTGACTCCACCTTGCATTTCCCTAATCCGCTCAATGGCCATGAGCAGAGAAGCATCATCGGCACCGACGGCTATAACATTGTGGGAGTCGTGGGCTACGGAAGAGGCAAAAGCGCCTTGTTTCAATCCCATGTTTCGGATAAAAGCCAAGGCAGGTGGAGCTTGGTGATAGCGGTTCACCACCACCAGCTTCAGCAGGTTTTGTTCGGGAGCCGCCAAGGCTTCGCCGTTTAAAGAGGGGGGGTGTACGGTTTCTGATTTGGTTAAAAGCTGCCCGTCTTCGGCAACAATGGTTTGAAAGGAGGGCTGAGAAGGAATCCGAAGGTCTTCCAGGCTTAGTTTAAACGGAAAAAAGCGGTTCACGGGCTTGGAGGGCGGAACCTGAAAATGGGCTTTCCCATTTTCAGCCACCTTTTCGCCTTGAAAGTAACTTTCAACAACCTGAAAATCCACCAGGTCGTTTGTTCGGATAAAATCGGCCGAATCGCCCAACCGCAATCTTCCCAGTGGAATGCGGTAATGGTCGAGCGGATTTATGCAAGCCGCCTGTAGTACGTTAAATACAGGTACCCCCAATGCAACGGCTCGGCTCACCAAAACATTGATGTGGCCCAGCAGCAGTTCGTCGGGGTGTTTGTCGTCGCTGCAGAGCATAACCTGGTCTGGGTGCGAATTTAATAGGGGCCAAAGGGCCTCAAAATTACGGGCGGCCGAGCCCTCTCGAATAAGAATCTTCATGCCGTACGACAGCTTTTCTTCGGCCTCGTCTAGGCTAACGCATTCGTGGTCGGTTTGAATGCCGGCTTGAACATAGCGCAGGGCATCCTTGCCTCGAAGTCCCGGGGCATGTCCATCAACGGGTTTTCCGGCGGCTTGGGTTGCTGCAATTTTGGCCATGAGTTCGGGGTCTTGGAACAAGACGCCGGGAACGTTCATTACTTCAGAAAGGTAGGCCCATTCTGGTTTAACAATGCGTTCTGCCACTTGCTCGGCCGTAATAACTGCACCTGCGGTTTCAAACGTGGTGGCGGGAACGCAGCTGGGAACCCCAAAGCAAAAGTGAAAAGGTATTCCTTTGGCATTGTTCACCATAAAGTCTAAGCCTTCGGTACCGCACACGTTTCCGATTTCGTGGGGGTCTGAAACGGTAGAAAGGGTTCCATGCGGCAAGGCTGCTTCGGCAAAGCGGGCGGGGGTTAGCATAGAACTTTCAATGTGAATGTGGGCGTCCACAAAGCCGGGCATGATAAATCCAGGCTCGGGATTTTGGCAGGGACGAATCGCTGCAATGCGCCCATCAAGGACCTGAATTTCAACGGGGCGGAGTTCCTTGGCTGGAATGTCAACCAAGGTTCCTGTAATCGAGAAAGCAGTATTCATTTAAGGAAAAACTTGAATCCACAGCACCATTTCGCCTGGACCGGCTCTTTGTTCCAAGGCAATGCTGGCCATGGGAGCTCGAGCCCAGCCCTTGTTTTTGGGAATCAGGTGCCAGGTTAAACCGCCCACCAATTCTTTTTGAACAAGGGTGTATTTTTCTGAAAGGCAAGATTTAAAGCCTTGGATGAGTTCATCGTACTTGGGTTTGATTTGTCCCACCCCTTCAACGGGACCTTTGCCAAAGGTGAATGTGAGAAAGGGGCCGCCGGGGCCGTGTGGGCTCCATGAACCGGGGATGTCAAAAATAAAGGACTGTTGCGGGGGGGCATTTCCGGTTTTTTGGGCTTCGGTAACCAAAGAAAAAGCATTTTCAAGCGCTACACAAACGTAGTTGCCGTATTCGGGCGAGAAGGTTTGTTCAAATTTTTGGATGCTTTCTTTTAATGCATTGAAGCGGCGTATCGAAATCTGGTTGGCCTGAACCAAATCTAGGAAAACCAACCGTTGTTGGGCCTCTAAATCTTGATCGGTTTTAATGTTGGGGGGGTAAACGAAGGCCCGTTCCGACAGCGAGGCTAGAAGAGGCAAAAGGCTGTCGCGGGTTTCTTGAAAATACGCCAGCAGGGCCGATTTGTATTCAGCGTTGCCGCGGTAGGTGTTGGGAATGCCTTCGGCGCTTTTGGTGTAGAGTTCGTGCATGCGGATGCACTCTTTCAACTGAAGGCGCTGTTTGGCCGTATCTTGTTTGCCAAAATCTTGAATGGCCTGCCCGCACTGCCGCATAAATCCTTCAGAGGGGCGGGCAAGCGCACGGGAGTAATCGTAAGGGTGCGCAATTTGGCTCGACAGGGAGCAGGTCAAAAGAAAAAGAAGAAATGAAAACAGGTTCCGCATGAGGTAAAGGTAAGGGATTCCCCAAAAATCAATGGACTTTGGTTTAGGTAATTCGAAGAAATCCCCCAACTTAATATTCGAAAAACCTAATGAGATAAAGCAAAACTAGCCGGTTTTAATGTTGTAAATTAAGGAAGGTCATGCATTAATCTCTGAGAGTTGAGCCAAATTTTTTCCAATTGCCTTCTTTTTTGACTTTCAATTTAGTGTTCAAATATTCTACTTTATCAAATGGAATCACCATTTCATCATAAAGGTCATTAGCAAATGTATTAAGGGTAAAGGGTAGCCTAAATTTAAATCCGTAATTCATAAGTACCAAACCGGATATGTCAGGATGTGAAAACAGGCTTTTGGAATTGTAGGGTGGGCTGCAGTAGTAAATGAGCATTTCTTCCGCATATTTAATTTGATTGTGCCAACCTTTACCACCTGGAGTTTTCATTTGCCCGTTTCCGAAATATCCCAAATAAATGGAGGCCTCTTGACTTTCAAAAACCAGCCAATTTTTATGGGAAGCAAACCGGCGGGAGAAGGTTTGCTCGTTCGCCATCCCAATGTACAACAACGACTGTGGCCCATGCACCTCGTGGTTCCCATAAATTTGATACAATCCATAATCAACAGCCTCATCTTTTTTATCCTTGACCTCCTCAACAGTAAAAGGGCCTTCCCAATAAATTTCAATAAAATGGTTGATGCTTGGCGTGTTCATACTTTAAATAATTTTACTAAAAGTATAAAAACCACATTAAATACCACCAAGCCGCCCGCGGCCCGGGTAGAGCCGGCACCGAGCGCAGGGGCGGGGCTGGGGCCGCCCGGCCCAAGGGGCGACCTTGGGAGCCACCTTGGGCCGGCAGCGGGCCCGCCCCGCCCCAAGTAAGGTACAGGCGATAACCGGATTGGCCGCCCCCAAAAATCCCAAAATTCCGCAAAAAAACATTGAATTGCAGCCTAAAAGGGCCTACCTTTGGGGCATGGAAAAACCGCTAATTCTTGTTTGCAACGACGACAGTATTTTTGCGCCCGGAATTAAAGCCCTGATTCGCAGCATGCAAACCCTGGGCGAAGTGCTTGTGGTGGCGCCCGACAGCCCGCAATCGGGTATGGGGCACGCCATTACGATCAATTCTACTCTGCGCATTAACCGCATTCCCAACGACGAAGGCTACGAGGCCTACAGCTGCACCGGAACGCCCGTTGACTGCATAAAAATTGCTGTGAATAAGCTGGCCAAAAGGCCCATCAGCTTGGTGGTGTCGGGCATAAACCACGGCAGCAATTCTTCCATCAATGTTATTTATTCGGGCACCATGTCGGCCGCGATGGAAGGCTGTATTGAGGGCTTTCCAAGCATTGGATTTTCCCTGTGCAATTACAGCTATGATGCTGATTTTGAGCCTGCTTTGCCTTACGTTCGCCACCTTGCCGCCTTGGTTCTGAGCCAAGGATTGCCCCCCGGCGTATGCTTGAATGTGAATATTCCTTCGCCCAAAAAAGGGGGAATTAAAGGCGTTAAAGTGGCCCGGCAAGCCAAAGCCATGTGGGTTGAAGAGCTGGACGAACGCACCGATCCCCGCGGTGGCCGCTATTTTTGGCTCACCGGAAGCTTTAGAAACCTAGATGCTGGAATGGATACCGATGAATATGCCTTGGAAAAAGGGTTTATTTCGGTGGTGCCTGTACACATTGATTTTACCGCCTATTCTGCCATTTCTGAAATTAGTCAGTGGAACTTTGAACCTCCCCGTATATGATGCAACGCTGGTTGGATAAAGATCATTTTTTGTTTGGGCTGGGCCTGGCTATTGTGGTGCCTACCCTAATGTTTAGCCTGCTCATGGGGCTGCAAATTTTAAGCATGAGTGTGTTGAAATTTAAATTGCCCCTGCCTACCGACATTGTTCTTTTTCTTTCGATAGCGGCGAACTTGCTGCCATTCAGATACTACATGGTAAATCGGCAGCACGAACAAACCGGCAAAGGCATATTGTTTTTCACCTTTGTGGTGGCCTTGGTTTATGTGTATATCGTGCTAGGCCAGGAAGAAAGCTGGTTTTAATGCGCTTTTACATTCTTGCTGGCGAGGCTTCGGGCGATGTGCATGCGGCAGGTCTGATTCGGGCCTTGCGTCGGCATTGCCCTGAGGCCGAATTTCGGGGCATGGGTGGCGATGCCTGCCGCAGGGAAGGCATGGTATTGCATCGGCATTTTAGTGAGCAGAATTACATGGGTTTTGCAGAAATTCTTGGGCATTTGCCCCAGATTTTTCGGAACATCCGCGAAACCGTTTTGGATATTTTGGAATACCAGCCACAGGTTGTAATTCCGGTCGATTATCCGGGCTTTAATTTTCGGGTCATGCGTCAGGTATGGGCCATGGGAATCCCGGTCGATTATTTTATTCCGCCTCAAATTTGGGCCTGGCGGCCTGGCCGAGCCAAAACCTTGGCGCGGTACACCCGCCACCGCTTGGTGGTGTTTCCTTTTGAGCCCGACTTTTATCGAAGCTATGGGGTAGAGGTTGATTTTGTGGGGAATCCGCTGTTGGACGAGCTTCAAGGCGATTTGGCTACGGAACTAAAGCACAGCGGTTCCCTGGCGCTTTTGCCCGGCAGTCGGCGGCTGGAAGTGGAGCATATTTTGCCCATCATGGTGCAGGCGGCCTTGCAGCAAGGTCTGCCGGCTGTGGTTTGCGCTATGCGGCATTTGCCCGATTCGGTGTACGATCCTGCCCGGCAAGCGGGCATTCCGCTGGTTTACAATCAAACCCGGGAAACGCTGAAAGGCGCCGCTATGGCTTGGGTGGCTTCGGGCACGGCCACCCTTGAAACGGCTTTGCTGGGGGTTCCTCAGGTGGTTTGCTACAAGGCCTCGGCCTTGTCGGTCGGCATTGCCCGCCGGCTGATTCGGGTGCCTTACATTTCGCTGGTGAACCTGCTTTTGAACCGGCCTGCGGTTACAGAATTGATACAGAAAGAGTTAACGGTTGATCGTCTGCTTCAGGCTTCGCAGCGGTTGAGCGGAGCTGGTCGGCAGCAGCTTGCCGACGATTACACAGAACTGCGTCATTTGCTGGGAAGTGCTGGCTGTTTTGATCGTGCCGCGCTTCGGATTTTAGGGGAATCGAAATAAGGAAAATGTTTTTTTTAGGGGGCGGCGGGCGGGCTTTCACAGGTAGTCCGCGGCGCTTGCCGGGCCGGGTTTGGCCCAAAAGTAGCTCCTAAAGTCGCTCTTTTGGGCTCAACCCGGCATCCGGCATGCGCCTTGCGGGCAACCTTGTTCAATCCCTGCCGCGGGCGGCGTTGGGGTTTAATCCATCAAAACAATCTTTTTTGAACCCAATGGACCAAGGTTCAGGTAGTACGTTCCTGATTTCAAATGCCCAACATTTTTTGAATTGCTACCTGGCTTTAAGTCCATACGTTCAACCTGCTGTCCATTTACATTAAAAATGTCATATTGACCCGCTTCAAAGTTATAGGGCAAATCCAAATTGATTGTGTTTTCGCTTGGGTTGGGGTAAATCAGAATTGAGTTGGACTCTTGAACCCCTGAAACGCCCATGGGTAAATCGTAATATACCCGCATACGCACCTGATAGTACACCAAGGTTGCATTGGGCGAGGCCAAAGTAAACGAAATACCCATTTGGTTTCCATTGACCATTGCAGGAGTTAAGTTAATTCCCCAAGTATCGTAGGGGGCTCCGTAGGTTACTGTATCGGTTTGGAAGAGCCAGTTGCCTTGTAGAGCTCCGTTTTGCCCCATTGGCTGCCCTTGAACCATTAACTTAACTACCGAATCGCGCAGCATGGTTCCTCCGCCGGCCATTCGGATTACATCTACTTCGACACCTGAAACGGTCGAGGTGGCTGGAATGAACAAATCGTAATCGTAGAATTGAATTTCTTTGGTAAAGGTATTTCCTCCTGTAATCGGACTTGCAACACTAAATGGGTAATTGGTTAAAGCAGCGGGAGGATTTCCGGAACTCCAATCGGCACCTGGGCAGGCAGGGCAAGGAACCTTTACCGAATCGGGTTCGGCCGAAACGAAACCCTGGGCGGAACCACTGACACTACCTAAGAGTAAGGACCATAGAAAAAGAATAGTTGTTTTCATAAGAAATTGATTTTAAGGGTTTAAGTTATTTTTTAGACCTTTTTAATTGAAGTTAGCTGTTTCAATTTTTTCATTTTAACTTTTTTTTACTGGTTAATTTCCTTTGTCGAGAATTGTTTTAAAATTAAATTCTGTCGAACAAAATCGATTTTGACTTGACAGTTGAAAACGACCTTCGTACCTTTGAGGTTCATCGATGAAATAATAACTGCTTCGTCTCGTATTTGGGGTGGCGAAGAACACTTAGGGTTTTTTTTGGCGTGAAGTGTGTTTTGTGGATTGGAGGAGGGCCGAAAGGCAATTCTATGGTTCACAGGGGTTCTCAGAAATGCTTTCCAAATCAATAAGGGAAACTTTGTTGAAGTGGGAGGCGGGAGTTTCGGGTATGAGACGGGGTGAAGTGGTAGATCATCCCATTTTCAGGTAGGGAAACGGAAAGGAAGATTGGATGGAATGTGGATTAGGAAGCAGGCCAAACAAAATGAAAAAACGTTTCCTGAATTTTGATGGAAAAAGCCGGACAGATTTAGAGGGTCCATCCTGCCTTTAGGGTTTGGGTGCGGCTCTATTGGCCGTGGCGTAAATTCTCGAGATGCGTCCCGCGGCAGGGATTGAGCGTGGTTGCCCGCAAGGGGCCTGCCGGCTGCCGGATAAGGCTCAAAAGAGCGACTTTAGGAGCTACTTTTGGGCCTTACCCGGCCCGGCAGGCACCGCGGACAACCCGGGAAAGCCCGGCTGCCGCCCCATTTTTCAAAAAAATACCATCTCAATTTTATTTTTCTGATATCAAGAAAACCCGGAAGGAGCCCAGGCGTTCTTCTTCTAAAAACAAGGATCTGAAATTTTTAGGTATATGAGAGGAAAGGATTAGGGTGTTCGATTCGCCTGCGGCAGCGGCGGCCAGAATATGTCCCTTTGCTGTTCGAAGCCTGAATAGGCTCCCCGATGTTTCTGGGGTAATGGGAATTTTTATGTTTAGCGTATTTTCAGTCCGTTCAATGTCGAACGAATCTCCTTGATTTTTGGAACTTGGTAAGGACCAAAAAAAGGATTCGTGGAACAATGTGGTTGGTTGTAAATATCCTGGCATTGTTTGCTGGCCAGTAATTCTAAGGCTAATTGCCGCGGCATCGTTGTCAATAATTTGAAATTCCACCCATTGTCCGGCTCCCAACGGGTTGACAAATGCACCGTGCGAATAGGTGCCGCCTTTGTTGGATCCAAAACTCAACAAAGCTCCGGCTTGAACAACTGGGAATCTTGTTTTTAAGTTATTTTGGGAGGTTTGAAGCGGATTTAAGGGTGCAGCGTTGCTGCCATCATCTAGGGCGCTCATATGGGCATCTCCGCAAATTATGGCCACCTTATCTATGCTGTTTTCTTCGATGTATTCAATAATCATTTTGCGTTCTTCTGGGAATCCACCCCAGTTGTCTGTTTCGTTTCCGTACCAAGAAACCGAGCTAAAAATAAGAGCCAATTGATGGTTAAGGTGGGCGGAACGAAGTTCTTGTTTTAGCCAATTCAATTGCTCGGCGCTCATGATGGTTGAATCGGTTCTTTCGCTTCGTAGGTCAAGAACAATAAATCGAATTCGACCATTTTGAAAGGAATGGGCCAGGCCTGCAGCTTGCCGATAGGGAGAATAACCTGGAAATGCGGTTAGGTATGCTGCTCTTGCGGCATTTCCGCATGGGGAAGGGCCGGCAGAGTTATTGCCGCAGAAATCATGATCATCCCAGATGTAATCTATGGGCACACGTTGGCAAAATGCTTGCTCTTTTTTGCCATTTAAGAATCGAGTAAAATAGGGGCGAAGATGCTCTTCAATTTGAGGGCTGCTAATGTTGTCGTAATGCAAATCACCCAGGTGCAAAAAGAACTGAGGATAAAAGTCCATCATAGGTAAATAAGCTGGACTTCCAAGAGCAAAAGAGCAACTGCTTGCGATAAACTTAAATCCTGTTGGTCGGTTGCTGAATGTTTTAAAGCTACCTGAATAGCTTGAATCTTGTCCCGTTGCAATCAGTCGGTATAGATAGGTCCTATTTTCATCTAAATCGGCTGCCTTGGATGTCCAGACAAAGGTGTTTCCAATTTTTCGCGTTTCTACGGGAAGGCGGCGTATAATTCCTGAGGCCGGATCTAGGATTTCCCAATTGCCTTGGTTTTTGGTTTGATGGGCAGAGGGGAAAGCCGTTAATTTAGCAGAATGAGAATTTAAACCACCCACCCACATAGGTATTTGCCCCAAGCAGTTTTTAATCAGGAGGCAAAAAAACAATACAACAAAAAAAGCCTTCATAAATTAGTGTTTACCACAACCGCAGTGGTGGTGCAACAGATCTTCGCCTTCAACCCAGGGCGACGAAAAAGCATGGTTTGACTGCCAGTAAAATGGTTTGGGCGTGTAGGACCCGCTGCTTTCCTCTTTCAGGGAATCTGGATTGTAAATCCGGCCATTCAACAGTATCCGGTGTATTCCCAAGGTGTTTTGAATGTGCTTCAATGGATTTTCGTCCAACACCAGAATGTCGGCCAATTTACCCGCTTCTAGGCTCCCCAGCTCATGGTCAAGTCCAATGTATTCTGCTCCGTTTAGGGTTGCCGAACGCAAGGCTTGCATGTTTGTCATTCCACCTTGATGTATCATCCAGGTTTCCCAATGTGCGCCCAATCCTTGAAGTTGCCCATGGCTGCCCATGTTGATGTTTACTCCGGCATTTTGAAGGTTGGTGCAGCTTTTGCTAACCAAAATATGGCCGTTTTCGTATTCTTCATCGGGAATCATGGTTCGGTGCCTTGAACGGACATCCACAACTGGGCGGGGAGTAAATTGCAGCAAGCGCTTGTTTTCCCAAACATTGGTTTTTTGAAACCAGTAATATTCTCCGTTTACCCCTCCGTAATTGACAATAAGGGTGGGGGTATTGGCGGTTTTTCCGGCCGACCAGAATTTAATAACGTCTTGGTAGAGGGGAGCTACGGGGATGTTGTGTTCCACACCGGTGTGCCCGTCCATAATCATGGTCATGTTGTGGAAAAAATGCGAACCGCCTTCTGGAACCACCCGAATGTGTTCTTCTTGTGCCGCTTGAATAACCTGTTGACGTTGGCTTCTGCGGGGTTGGTTGTAGCTTTTTACGCTAAAAGCCCCAAAGGCTTTGTTTCGACGAATGGCCTTTCGGGCGTCGTCTATCGAGTTAACCACTGCCTTAAAGTCCCCATCGGCCCCATACAATATTGTGCCGGTCGAAAACAGACGCGGCCCCAGCATTTTCCCGCTGCGCAGCATCTCGCTTTGAGAAAACACCATTTCGGTGTTGGCCGAGGGGTCGTGCGTTGTGGTTACCCCAAATGCAAGGTTGGCAAAATATTCCCACTGTTGTTCGGGGCTAATGCCATGCCTAAAATTCCCAGTATGGGCATGCACATCTACCAGCCCGGGCATCAAGGTTTTGGTGGAATAATCTACAACAATGCCCTCTGTATAAGGAAGGGTTTCAGGACTTCCAATGGCCTCTATTCGGTTGTTCTTTATGACCAAAACCCCCGGCTCAAGCACTTCGTCGCCTTTCATGGTGATGATGCGGCCCGCTTTGATGTACAAGGTTTGGTTTGGATTGTTGGTTGACAAGCTAATTTGAATGGAATCGGTTCGAAGGGTTTTAACCAAACCGGTATCGGCAAAAACATCAATCTGCGGTAGGGTAAGCGTAGAGTAGTAGGGGCCCAATGTCCAATGCAGGGTTTCTTTGCCCGACCAGTGCAGGGCAATGCCGGCGTCTTCTGAAATGCAGCGGATGGGCAGCTCTTGTGCAGTTCCAGACAAGGGTATAGTTTTGCCCGATTCGGGAAGGGGCATTAGGTACACCTTGTACAATTCCGAAAAGGCCAGGTATTTTCCGTCGGGACTTGGGGCATAAAATCCGGCGTATTTTGAAGTGCTAATGGTTTGTTTGGATTTGTCGTTGAAGGAATAGAATTCAAAGGTTTTCGACAAACTTCCAAATACGATTCCCCCAGTTTGAAAATAAAATCCAGATTCATCTGCCTTCCACCATGGATTTTCCCCAACATCGGTTTGTTTTTCATGCAAACCGGTTTTCAAATTGAATCGGTATATGCCAGGTTCAGCGGTGTAAGCGTAGCCCAGGTGTCCATTTCCAGTTTCTTTTACTACCAAAAGGTCGTTTCCAGAGGGTGAGGGTTTGGGATAGCGGTAAATGCCGGGCGGCAGGTTTAATTTCTTGGGTGTTTGGGCTTGCCCGTTTCGGAAGGATATTGCCCAAACGCTGCCCAGGTCGGTGTCGTTCCATAGGGCGAAATACAACTGATCCCCCTGTTTGTTCCATGCAGGGTCGTTGGGCAAGCCCGGCAAACCAGAAATGGCTTTCATGTTGTTTGGTTTTCCTACCCAAAGTTGCCCCGCAGCCACACAGGCTACAGTTCCGTTTGCTGAGGTAACCGATCCGCGCAAGGCTTTTGCCGAGAAGGTGTCTTCCAATTTCGGCTGCTTAAACTGAAGTGCAGGATTTAGAACTTGGTTTACCTCGGCCTCAAAGGGTACTTGGCTGGCTGTTGAGGTGGATACCTCTACTTTTTGAATTTTCCCTTGGGCCCAAATGTAAATGTGCTGGTCGTTTGGAGACCAAGCAAAGCCGGGGTACAGGCCAAAAATGGCCCATGCTTCTTGTTGGTCCTTCGATAGCCCATCGAAGATTATTTTCTCGGCTCCGGTTTCTAGGTTATACACAATTAAAGCAGAGGATTCCCGTACCCGGCGCACAAAAGCCAACCATTTTCCATTGTGCGAAGGAGTAGGCCTAACGGCCCCGCCTGCCCCGCTGATTAGGGTAGCGGATTGCCCTTTGCTAAAATCGTATTTTTGAACCACGTAAATCTGGTCGTTTGGGTTTTTGTTGTATTGGAAATACCCCCCAGGATACACGTCTTCGCTGAAATACAGAAATTTACCTGAAGGGTCAAAGAAGGGCTCGTTTGCATCTTGTTGGTCGTTTTTTCGAGCGGTTAGGGCTTGGCCTTTGCCGCCTTCTACATGGTACATCCACATTTCTCCTGCCCCTGCCGAACGGGTCGAGGTAAAGTGCTTTCGTGCCACGATGTATTTGCCGTCGGGCGACCAAACTGGATTGTTTAACAGGCGAAAATCTTCTTTTGTTATGGCCTTTAGATTTTTTCCGTCCAAATCACAAACCCATATATTATCGGCCCCATCGCGGTCGCTGGTAAAACACAGTTGCTTGCCATTGGGACTAAATCGGGGTTGAACTTCCCAGGCGGGTCCCGACAAAATGCAGCGGGCTTTTCCCCCTTTGGAATCAAGCAGGTAAATGTCGCCCAGAAGGTCAAAGGCAAGCGTGTTTCCGTCGGGACTCAAATCCAGATTCATCCAGGTGCCCTCCTGGGTGCTGAATTGAACGGGGATGGGGTTTGAGAACAATGCCGAGTCCACTTTCCAGGCAGATTGCCCCCAATTGGGCAATGCAAAAATTCCAAGGCAAAGAATAGCAAAAGCAGATTGACGCATAGGATTAAGGTTCAAGTCCAATAACCAACACTATTTCCCCTTTCCAGGTGGAATTGTTGGAGAGTTCAACAAGTTCGGAGAGGGTTCCGCGTATGGTTTCTTCGAAGAATTTAGAAATTTCCCGGACAATTGCTGCGGGTCGGTTTGCACCGCAATGTTCCAGGGCCTCTTTCAGTGTTTTTTTTATTCGGTGTGGGCTTTCATACAGAACCAGGGTGCATGGCAGCGATGCCATAAATTCCCATTTGGTTTGTCGCCCTTTTTTGGGAGGCAAAAAGCCGCCAAAATAAAACCGGTCGCAAGGAATGCCTGACATAACCAAAGCGGGAACGAAAGCGGTTGGGCCAGGCAAACAGGTAACCGATATGTTCGCCTCGATGGCCGCCCGAACCAACAAAAAGGCGGGGTCTGAAATGCCCGGGGTTCCCGCATCTGAAACCAAACCCAGTTTTTTCCCTTGTTTCAATTGATTGATCCAGGCTGGAGTGGCATGGTGCTCGTTGTGCTGGTGGAAAGGGAATACCGTAGCCTGCAAGCCCATCATGGTCAGCAACTTGCGGGTAACTCGAGTGTCTTCAGCCAACAAAGCATCGCATTGTTGCAGCATTTCTTTGCTGCGTTGGGTCATGTCGCCTAGGTTTCCAATGGGAGTTGGAATAACAATCAATTGACCTTGCGTTGCACTTTCCATGTTGGAGATTGAAGGGCGTTTAGAAACTGTACAAGCAAGGTGTGTATTTCGCCCGCTTTGGCCATGGGGGTTTTATCGGCGGTATCAAATACACTGTGGTAGCCTTTCACCGAACCTTCGGTGTATAAAAATACAGCTGGAATGCCCAGCTGAGCAAAATAATAATGATCGGAATTCGCAGCCTGCCCCCGGGGTTTTACTTTCGCTACGGCTCCAATGGTTTTGTTCAACGAATCCAATAGGTTAAACGCGTTGGATTGTTCGGTGGCATTTACCATGGTTAGGGCATCTTCACTTCCCATGATGTCAAGGTTTAAAACAAAACGGGTTTTTGGAAAGGGAACAATGGGGTTGCGGATGTAATGTATGCTCCCCAACAAGCCAGCTTCTTCGCCGCTAAATGCAATAAAAGCCATGGAGTAGTCGGGTTGATGTTCCGGTTGGCTGAAGTAATGCGCCAATCCCAACATGGTTGCTACCCCCGAAGCATTGTCGTTGGCTCCTGGAAAGGCAATATGCGGCCCTATTTTGCCCAAATGGTCGTAATGAGAAGTTACCAAAATAAAGGTGTCTTTCACACTTTTGCCGGGAATGTAGCCCAGAACATTGGCGTTTGGGAAATTAGGCATGTGGACCGCTGTAATGGAAATGCGCAGTTCCTTGTGTTCGGGGTTGATTTTGCCCCGCTTCACCTGCAGGATTCCGTGCTGAGAAGCCTGGGTAGAAACCCCCCAAATTAATTGGTCTTCCAGTTCAATAAAGCCAGCAGCATTAAAGGGGTTTGTTCTAAAATTATCGACCACTTCTTTTAAGCCTTTGGGAATTGTTTTTGGGATATTCATCACCAAAAACGTAGAACGCAGGTCTTTTTTAGAAATCGATTTGAATTTCTTGGGGTCTTGAAAATGACTAGAGTCAATCCACAAAAGGGAATAATTGCCTTGAAGCGAGGGGCAAGAAGGGTGGGGCAAATAATCGATTCCACAGGTTAAAAAGTCTTGGTCGAAGGCCAAGGTTGGATGCTGGGTGAAAATATTCACCGGCATTTCAAAACTTTGGTAATAGGAGGGGGTTGGATTGAAGTTTTTTAGCCCAATTTTAACAAATTCGGTGGCAATGTGATAAGCAGATAGTTTCTGTCCGTCTTTTAAATAACCACGTCCATGGAAAAACGGGCTAGATAGGGTGTCTTTGGCGGCCTGAACATATAGGGCATAAAAATCCGATTGGGTTTGGGCAAACCCAAACATGGGGATTTGAAGCAGCAAAATAAAACAAAGAAAAAATGGCCTTTTCATCATGAAAAACGCTTTTCAATCAATTCAATTAACTTTTCCAACAAGGGGTGGTCGGCTTCCCAAGACAGCTGACCTTGCATTTCAGATAAAATAGAAAGGGCGTTGGCCGAAGACGCTGAGGATTCCAGTTTCTGTAGAGCCGAATCAAAGGCAACGGAGTTGCCACCGAACAATTCATTTATAAATCGGAATTTCTCGTGCAGGGGCAGGGCTTTTCTTAAATCTTTAACCTGAACCCGGTGTATTTTGTCGGCCAACCTTTGGGTATTTGAGGTTTTCGCTGCCGGCTCTTTGTCTGCTTCGGTTTTTTCTGGGGTAAGGTCAATCTTTTTTACGGATTCTTCGAGTTTTAACTCCTGGGGAACTTGGTTGACTGGAGCTTGCGAACCGGTTGAGGCTTCATTCTTGGTTTCAATGGGGGTTGCGGCAGCGGGAATTTGAATTGAATCGGTTTTGTTGGAAAGGTCTAATTGATCGAAGTCGGGGAGTTCCACCGCAGGTTTTGGCTTTTTAGCGTATTCTTGCAGCAAAATGCAATGTTTTAAGAAGGCTTGAGCCTGCACATACAGCTCCTCTAAATGCACATTTGTGGCTAATTCGGGTGTTGTACATTTGGCAAGCAGGGCATCAATGGTGCGGATTTGCTTTCTAAGTTCAGTAACCTGTTCGGAATGATTCATTTAAACAATATATTTGGTGGCTTTAGCTTTTACCAATAAATTTCGACCTCGAAAGTACCATTTTTCCATGTTTGTAGAAAATACGTTAAAAGAAGGCGAACGCCGCGGCTGGATTGAAGTGGTTTGCGGTTCCATGTTTTCTGGAAAGACAGAAGAATTAATTCGCCGCCTAAAGCGGGCTCGAATAGCGAAGCTAAAGGTAGAGATTTTTAAGCCGGTAGTTGACAACCGGTACGATGCATCGGATGTGGTTTCGCACGATTCAAACGCCATTTATTCCACCGCAGTGCCCAATTCTGGGGCCATCTTATTGCTTGCCGACCAAGTGGACGTAGTGGGAATCGACGAGGTTCAGTTTTTTGACGACCAGTTGGTGCATGTGTGCAATGTACTTGCCAACAGGGGTGTACGGGTAATTTGTGCGGGATTAGACATGGATTATTCAGGGCGTCCATTTGGAGTTATGCCGGGATTGATGGCCGTGGCCGAATTTGTAACCAAGGTCCATGCCATTTGTGTGGATTGTGGCCATATTGCCAACCATTCGTACCGGATGGTGGCCGACGAAAAATTAGTAATGCTCGGCGAAACCGATACCTACCAGGCTTTATGCCGCGATTGCTTCAAAAAGAAATCGAAACCCAAGGGATGATTCGACTTTCTTTTTTACAGAATCTGCACGATGTCGTTTCTAAGATGGGCTTGGAGCCTTTGCGGCCCGAGTTAAAAATACAGGGGCAGCCGATTCAGTATTTGAATCTGGATACCCGAACCCTGCGTTTGGAACCGGGCGTCTTGTTTTTTGCCCACAAAGGCAAGAACCACGACAGCCATAAAATGGCAGCTCAGGTGTCGGGCGATATTGCTGCCCTTGTTCTGGAATATGCGGTTGAACTTCCTGCTCATTTGGCCGATGTGCCCGTTTTTCTTGCCCCCAATGGAATGCAAGCGGCCTTAAATGCTTGGGCCAAAGCTCAACGGGCCGTTTTTAAGGGGAAGGTCATTGGGATTACAGGTTCCAATGGAAAAACCATTGTTAAGGAATGGTTGGCTCAGGTTTTGCAACAAAAACACCGGGTGTATAAGAGCCCCGGAAGCTACAATTCTGAATTGGGGGTGGCATTGTCTTTGATTCAATTGGATTTAAACGCTGAATGGGCGCTCATTGAAGCCGGTATTTCCCATCCTGGCGATATGGATTGCATTCAAAAGCTAGTGCTTCCAGACTTTGGGGTGCTTACTCATTGGGGCTCTGCACATGCAGCGCACTTTGGTGGCGACCTTCAGGCGGTTTTGCATGAAAAGCTTCTGTTGTTTCGTTCTCAAATACCCTGGATTGGGCCCTATAAAGCAAAGGCCTTAGCCTCATTGATGCCCGATGTTTCAGCCCCGGTTTTCACAACCGGAGATAGCTCAGCAGCCGATGTTTGGGGCAATTCGAATGCTCCATTTCAATTTTTTTTTCCGGGGGGAAGCCTGCATTTCCCTGCTGAAAATTGGACCTTGGTGGATGCGGAAAATGCACGAACCGTTCTTGCATGCTTAAAATTAATTGGTTTTGAGCCCACCGAATTTGAGGCTTCTTTGCTGAAGCTGGAATCGTTGCCGATGCGGCTTCGGACAGAGGAGGGTAAAAGGGGACGGTTAATTTTGGACGATTCGTATTCGATGGACGAAGAGGCCCTGTTTTTGGCGATCCAGAAATTGCATTTGATCGCCGGCACTCGATTTAAGGCCATTGTTTTGTCGGATTTCCCCGAGGGCGATGGGGCGGTTGGATTTTATTCAGACTTGTTGGAACGGTTAAGGCTTTATGGGTTTGATTTATTTGTCGGGATTGGAGAAAAATGGGGGAAGCTGCAGGAGCAGGTAGGAACAGAGTGTCGTTTTTTCAACAACTTGGGAGCGGCGAAGGAAATTATACATTCTATTTTGCCGGAGGACGCGGCCGTCTTGGTTAAAGGCGGTCGGTCGGCACGTTTGGAAGAACTGGTTCAACAGTTAAAGTTAGCTTCCCACCGAAGCCAGTTGGGTATTTCGGTTTCTGGAGTGTTGCGCAATTTGGCCTATTTCAAATCAAAACTTCCCGAAGGAGTGAAGCTCATGGTCATGGTAAAAGCGGCCAACTACGGGATTGGATACAGGGAATTGCCCATTTTACTTCAAAACTATGGGGTGGATTATTTTGGGGTGGCCTTTGCAGACGAAGGAGTGGCTTTAAGGAAACTGGGGATTCAAATTCCTATTCTGGTTTTGAATGCCCAAGCGGCCGAATTTGATTTGCTTCAGCGCTACGATTTAGAGCCCGAATTGTATTCCGTTTCTATGGTAAAAGCCTGGATGCAATTTGCCTCTTCGAGCAAGCAGGGGCCTATACCTGGCTGCCATTTGAAAATCAACACCGGGATGAATCGTTTGGGCATTGATTTAGACGAGATTCCACGGTTAAAGGGTATGTTTCCCGTTTTGCCCAAGGGATTTAGACTGCTCTCGGTTTTTTCTCATTTTATGGCTTCGGGAAATCCCAATAAAGACCATGCAACTCGGCAGCAAGCCCTCTTTTTTACTCAAGCTTGTGCTCTAATTTCAGATTGGATTGAAACACCTTTTTTTAGGCATATTTCAAACAGCGATGCCCAAGAACGGTTCCCAGAATTCCAATTTGATATGGCTCGCTTGGGAATTGGATTGTACGGACCTCAGTATTCAAAACAACCGTTGGAAGAGGCCTTAAAACTGAGCAGCTATGTTTTGCAGATAAGAGAAGTAAAAGCAGGAGCGCATGTGGGGTATGGGGCCGAATTCAAGGTTGTTAAAGACAGCCGAGTGGCGGTAGTTGCCTTAGGGTATGCCGATGGATTTAAACGCATTTTGAGCTGTGGAAAAGGCCAGTTGCTCATTCATGGACACCTATGCCCCATTTTAGGCAATGTGTGCATGGATTTGAGTATGGTAGATGTAAGTGGAATTCCAGAGAACCTTATTCAAGAGGGCGATGAAGTTCTAGTTTTTGGCCCGGGATTCCCCTTGTGGCAACATGCAGAGCAGGCCGAAACCATTCCCTATGAAATTTTAACATCGATAGCTTCCCGCATTCCCCGAGTATTTGTTTACGATTAAGGGCCAAAAGCCAATGCAATCCTTGGAGCTGAATTCGGATTTCCTTGCAGGGGCAGGGGAGTTTCATTACCTTTGCCCAAAGTTTTAGCGTATGTCATCAACTGCCGTTCAAATGCCCAAGTTGGGCGAAAGTGTAATGGAAGCTACCTTAACCAAATGGTTGGTGCAGGTGGGCGAATCGGTTGCTTTGGATCAGCCATTGGTAGAAATTGCTACCGATAAGGTAGATTCAGAGGTGCCCTCTCCCTTTGCTGGAGTTTTAACTCGGCAGTTGTATGCGGAAGGAGATGTTGTTAAAATTGGAGAAGCCTTTGCCGAATTAAATGGAGGGGGAACGGCTTCAGAACCGGTTGCAGCCCTTGAAGAAAAGGCTTCTACGAAAAATCAACCGGTTGATGTATTGCCTGACATGCCTTCGATTCCGGTGCCCAATGTGGCTACAGGAGCTTCTGCTTCCGTGGGATTTTTGTCGCCCTTGGTCAAAACCATCATTCAGAAAGAACATATTTCAGATCGGGAACTTTCGAGCATTCAAGGAACAGGATTAGAGGGCCGAATAACCAAAGAAGACCTACTGGGGTATTTAAAAACTCGGAGGAATGAAACGGCAACCGCTGACCGGGCTCTTGATTCTGCACCCAAAGCTGTAGAGGTGCCAAAAGAAATACCGGCTTCAAGCCCCCTTCCTGCGGCGGCCAAACCTGCCGTTGTTATTGGTGGGGGCGATGAAATCATAGAAATGGACCGGATGCGCAAACTCATTGCGGGCCACATGGTTATGAGCAAACAGGTTTCTCCGCATGTAACAAGTTTTGTGGAAGCCGATGTTACCGAAATGGTAAAATGGAGAGACCGGGTAAAAGACGAATTTTTTAAAAAATATGGGGAGAAATTAACCTACACGCCCATTATTCTAGAAATGGTTGCTCAGGCCTTGAGGGAGTTCCCCGGCGTGAATGCATCGGTAGATGGAGACCGGATCGTTTTGCGGAAAAATGTAAACATAGGAATGGCGGCGGCTTTGCCTTCAGGTAATTTAATTGTTCCTGTGATAAAAAATGCCGACCAGATGAATCTTATTGGCTTAACTAGAACCGTAAACGATTTAAGCAATCGGGCCCGAGCCAATAAATTAAGTTTAGATGACATTTCGGAAGGAACCTACACGGTTTCTAATGTAGGAACTTTTGGAAATGTGATGGGAACCCCCATCATAAATCAACCTCAGGTTGCCATTCTGGCCGTTGGGGCCATTCGCAAAAAGCCGGCCGTTATTGAAACGGCCGATGGTGATTTTATTGGCATTCGACACATGATGTTTTTGTCGCACTCCTACGATCACCGAGTCGTGGACGGAGCCATGGGCGGTAGCTTTGTGAAACGGGTGGCCGATCTATTGGAAGATTTTGATTCTCAACGATCTATTTAACTTAAATACTTACTGAATTGGTGCTTCAATTAACCCGTCCGCTCGTATTTTTTGATATCGAATCAACGGGCTTATCTATAACTCGAGACCGGATGGTTGAGGTAGCTTTTTTAAAGGTACAGCCAGATGGGAATACCGACTTTAAACGGTATTTGATGAATCCTGGAATCCCTATTCCAGCAGAGGTTTCGGCTATACATGGAATTACCGACGAGGACGTGCGTTTTGCTCCTAAATTTGAGCAGGTAGCCGGGGAAATGTATGAATTTCTGCAAAATACCGATTTGGCCGGTTTCAACGCCCTGCGGTTTGACATTCCCATGCTGGCAGAAGAGTTTTTTAGGGTGGGGTTGGATTTGGAGGTGGAACGGCGTCAAACTGTTGATGTTCAGTTAATTTTTCATAAAATGGAGGAGCGAAATTTAAGTGCCGCTTATCGATTTTATTGCCAGAAAGAACTGGAAAATGCCCATTCCGCGGAAGCCGATATTCGAGCTACTTGGGAGGTTTTTCAAGCCCAAACGCAGCGGTACAATGTTTTGCCTGAAACCGTACAAGGAATAGCCGAATTTACCGGAAATCACCTGCGGGTAGATATGGAAGGCAAGCTAATTAAGGGAGAAGACGGATCGGTTAAGTTTAATTTTGGAAAACACAAAGGCCGAAACGTAGCCGAGGTTTTTCGGCTAGAGCCCTCGTACTATTCCTGGATGATGGATGGCGATTTCCCAGCTTACACAAAAAAAATTATTACCGGAATTAAACTTAATTTATGATTTTCCATTTTTTGGAATGAGTTTTATTATCTGGAATAAGTGTATTTTTGCAAACAATTGATTTCTATGCCTTTAATTTATCGTTTTGTTCTCCCTTTCCTGTTCCTGTTGCCCAGGTTGGGCTTTGCTCAAAATGTTCCCTTTGACCCTCTTCAATTTCCAGATCAAGAAGAGGAGTTTAATATAGCCGTTGACGAGTACAACGAAGGAGATGAACTTTTTAGTAAAGGTCCCGCTTTTTATCGACAAGCGCTGGAGAAGTACATGAATGCCCACGGGTTTAATCCCAATGAGGCAAGGTTAAATCACCAGATTGGAAGCATATATTCTGAATTGGGTCAACTTGAAAAGGCTGTTTTTTTTATGGAACGGGCCATGGAGTTTGATCCGAAATACAAGCCCGACGCCGTATATCAAAGAGCCCGGTTGCTTCATCAGCAAGGGGAATGGGATGCCGCACAATCAAAATATAGGCAATACTTAAAGTTGGCATCGGTCAATTTAGAATTTATGACAGCCGAACAGCGTTTTGACTTGGAATCTGACCGTGCAGTGGTGAATCGGTATATGATGCAGTGCGACAACGGTAAAGTATTGTTGGCCGATACCATGCCTGTTATTGTCGTTAATTTAGGAAGCCGCTTAAACAGCCCTTATCCAGATTATTCGGTGTGTGTGAATGGAGACGAAAGTTACATGATGTTTACCAGCCGCCGTCCGTCTGCCGATAAAAAGAAAAAGGGCAGGGGAATTCAGGAATTGTTTGGAAACGAGGATGTTTATTATTCTATGAAAACCAAAACCGGATATTGGGTGCCGGCACAAGCGCTTAGCGAATTAAACACCCGCAAGCACGATGCCACGGTCTGGTTATCGAAGGACGCAAACACCTGCATTATTTACCGATTTAAGAACGGAGGAGATTTGTATTTGTCAACTCGAGAAGACAATACTCAAAAATGGGGCAGGCCCAAACCTATGCGCATGCTTAATTCTCCACATCGGGAGGCTCATGCCTCCATGACAGCCGATGGCAAAACAATCTATTTTACATCGAACAATTCGGAATTGGGAACGGCCAGTTTAGATATTTATAAAGTTACGCAAGATTCAGCTTCAGGTCGGTGGACGCAACCCGTGAATCTTGGCGGCATCATCAATACAGAGTACGATGAAGAAGGCGTATTTATTAGTCCAGATGGAAAAACCCTGTATTTTTCATCGGAGGGGCATCCCTCTATGGGCGGGAAAGACTTGTTTAAGACAGAGCTAAGCCCAGAAGGAAAATGGGGAAAACCCGTCAATCTTGGCTATCCAATCAACTCACCCGGCGATGATGTGTTTTTAAGTGTTTTAAATGGAGGAGATAAAATGTACATCGATTCAGACCGCTTAAAGGGTTTGGGTGAAAAAGACATGTATTTGGTCGAAAACATGGCCAACAAAACCATTCCTTATCATTTCTTGGTTATTGACTCGGTAACCGGCGAGCAGATTAGTTCTTCCATTCAGGTTGTAGGGGGTGAAGAGCAAAAGGAATACAAAAGTTTTGAGCAGCCCGACGGCTACATGACGGTGTTGCCCGTGTACAAGAAATTTTTTGTGAAAATAACCTCCTTGGGCTATAAATCGCACATTGGAGAAATCAGCACGGTATATGAAACGGCTGAAACCATTGACTTTCGCGATACCATCTATATGAATTTGGGCGAGGATGTGGTAACCTTGGCAGGCACAGTGTACGACGCCTTTACCCGTGAAAAAATCACCGGTGAGATTGAAATTAGTTCGGAAGAGCATTTTGCCCAATTGATTCAAGCCGACCAATCTGGGCGGTTTAAAACTGCGATTAGCCCAGAGGAGGTTTATACGCTGAAAGTGAGTTCAGAAGGATACCAAACTGTGGTTGAAACAGCTAAAATTGCCGAAAGCGATGCGCCTGAATACATTCGAGATTTCTATTTGAATAAACTGGATTTTGACAAAGACTATACCTTGTCTAAAATTTATTTTGATTTTGACCGTGCGAGTCTGCGACCAACTTCCATTAAAGAGTTGAAGGATTTAAAATTCCTGTTGGAACGGTATCCGAACGTCCGAATTGAATTGTCTGCCCATACCGACAATGTTGGAAGCAGGTCTTACAACCTGGTGTTGTCGCGCCGCAGGGCCGAGGCTGTTGTTGACTGGTTGGTCCGCAATGGAATCAAGAAAGAGCGCCTTGACCCGCGTGGGTATGCTTTTGATAAGTCGGTTGTTCCGAACAATACGCCCGCCAATCGGCAATTGAACCGTAGGGTAGAGTTCAAGTTTTTAAAGGATTAACCTGAGACTCAAAAAGAGGCCAAAGAATTCTGGCAGTTCGGCTCGCTTGTAAATTAGGCGTGTAGGCTGTTTGGGTTCGATGCCCTTGGTTTTTATTCTATTAAACAGAGGGGCAGCAGAGTCGATTTTAATTGGCGAAATGAAGTCTAGGGTACAGGAGCCGAACAAGATTTAGGTGGATTGGGCTTTGGGGAAATTGAAAAGGGCAATAAAAACGGATTGTACTAAAGGCAATTTGAATCAGCGGAATTCCGTTTAGGGCATTGGAGGCAGAACAGGGTTTAAGTTCATTGGGCATTAAGGACATTGAAAAGGGCAAAAGAATGAGGCGGCATGGCGCCCGGATGGAACAAGGTAGCCGGCGGGGGTACGGCCTTCCCGGGGCCTGGCGAGGAGGCGACCTTGGGAGCCACCGCAGACAGCAGCCCCGGGCAGGCTGTACCGAGCCGCTACCTGAGACAGCCGGACAGCGCCCCCAAAAAAACAAAACAGAGCTGCTTAGGTCGAACTTTTAATTTGACTTTATTTAAATTTAAAATCAACGATGACACCCAGTCGGAAGCTAATGCCCGCCAAAGGGTACTGATTTAGGCCAGTTATGACGCCAATCGGGTCTACAAATTCCAACAGATTTTGGACGGGCAAATGATAGGTTAATAGGGGTTTGATTCGGAATTTGCCCTGGGGGTCGCTGAGCGAAAAGCCGGTGCTCAAAACCAAATCAAACTGATTTAGCGCCCTTTTAAACAGCAATGTGTCTTGCTGATCGATTTGAAAGGAGCCGCTCGACTCTGAAATTTGTTTTTTGACAAAGGGGTGAAAAGTAAAATCAAAACCGCCACCTACAAAAAAATCGTTTTGGTGGTACTCGAACATGGTGTATCCGCCCAGGTAGGTCATGTTCCAGGTTTCGGTGAGCTGTACAGGGATTTGAGTTGTTGAATCCACCTCAATTTTTCCAGGATAGGAAACCCGAAGTCCTTTGGCAGAGAGGTTAAGGCCCGCGCGTATTAAGAGGCGTTTGTTCCATTCCATGTTTGCACCGAGTTGCAATTGGTATCCAGGGCCGGGTGTGCTAAAGCGAAGCCCAATGGTATTGAAGGTGAATTCATCGTATTGAATAATACCAAGGCCGAGATATCCGCCGGCTTCCAGATTAAAATGAATGGGTGAATGGCTCAAATCGGGTTCTGGCTTTTTGGCTTGTATTGAAGGTTTGGGGGCTTCTTTCAGCGTATAATTTCCATTTTCTTCGGTCCAGGTGTTGGCCGGTTTTCCCGCCCGAATCCATCGGTTGTATTCGGCTACCAATTCGCGGCGTTGCTCAAACTCATACATTCTAGCGTTCAGGTCTTTATACAAGCGCACATGGTCTTTGATGTGGCGTCCGGCTATCCGCCTAAAGCTGCTGGGTTGAATTTCGTCGGGAAGTGCTGTAGTGTTGGAGTCCAGTAGGTAATACCTCCATTTTAGGGTGGACTTTCCATTGATTTTTTCTTTTTGGCCAATTTCTATTAATTGCAGGGGCCCATTTTCGGCAATCCAGCCAAAGAGGTAGGAATCGTCGAGGCGTATTGATCGAATGGAAAGGGTATCGGAGCTGCCTGTGGGCTGGAAGAAAAGGGTTTGCAGGGTTCTAGGGTAAAATTTTTGAGGGTTATCGGCATTGGCTGTCGGATAAAAAAGGATTTGCCTTAAGGCTTGCGTTGCATTTGGTTCGTCGATGAACCCGTTTAGGGTATCGCCTTTGGTTGTGATTAAGATAGCGGGAACTTGTGCCCATAAATGGGATTGAAGCGGCTGCAAGCAGAAAAGGAGGGATAGAAGACGAAGGCCCCGAATCATAGTTCAAAGGTAGTCAGAAATACGGAAAGGCGATGGAATTAAGCTTTGGTTGCCCGAGTCATTTCGCGTTTTCCGGGTGGGCCAGGAAGGGATTCGATTCGAAAGCCTGCCTGTTTTAAATTTCGTTTAAATTGGCCTTGAGCGCAATATGTAACTAGGATTGCTCCTTGAGTCATGGAATCGGCCAATTTCAAAAACACCTGGGTTGTCCACAATTCAGGTTGTTTGGATGGGGCAAATGCGTCGAAGTAAACAAGGCTATAAAACGAGGCGGGCAGTTCCGCCTCTTCCAATTTATTGTATCGGTGTTCGAGAGAAAGGGCTTGGGAATGGATGGGGGCAGGTTGGCCATACAGGTTCATCCAATTTTGGGGCAGTGGCGCATTGGCCCAGAAGGCGTTCAGCGTTTGCGGGTGTGGAGGGTATGCTTCTGCTATGTGGTAGATGGCAGAGCGGTTGTTTTGAATGAGCCAATTTTGGCTTAGATGCGCATTGAGCAGGGTGCCGCCGCCCACTTCTAAAATGGGGATGGGATTTGGGGTAAAGGGCAATGAAGCCAAGCCCATTTGAATAAAGACATGCAGGGATTCTTGACGGGCCCCGTGGGTAGAGTGGTAATGCTCATTAAATTGCTTTGAAAAGAGGGTAGGGGTTCCGTCTGCCGTAACCACGATATGTTGGTCAGGGGTCATTTTTAGGAATAGAGAGTTGTAGGCAATTTCGGGGAGTTTCTGTCGAGAATCGAATGGACATTTGCATATCGGGATGCAAACGACTCAGGTGGTTTTTAAGGTAGGTTAAGGGCAAGGACAGCGCTTCGAGGTTGTAACTGAGTTCAAACGTTTGCCCGGGTTGATATTGATTCCACTGGTCTAGGACCTTAAAGACTTGGGGAAGCAAAGCCGAGGGCAAATCTTCCAAAGTGGGTCGAATGGGCAGGCAAGAACCGGCAATATCGGTAGGGGGAAGTCGGTGTTGGCTTTTACTAAAACCTTCGGGGTAAAGGTGGTCGATGCTAAACATTCTGGGGATTCGGCCGGTTGGCAGCAGCGTGATTTTATATCGGCGTTCTGCGGGCAGGGCCAATTGAATAAGGGTATCGATGGGGCCGTAGCCAATTTGAAACAAAGGTTGCTGAATAACATCGTCTTCGATCCAAATCAGTCCACCCAGGTGGTTTTGAGGCAGTTTTAAATTCCATTGGCGTACGGGTGAGCAAGAAGGGCAAAGGTCTTTTCGTTGAATGGGAACCACAATGGGTTTGGGTTGGTGAACAGAGGATTTGTCGGCCAGCACCAGCATGGGTTCTTTGGTTTGGGCAAACATCGAAACCAGCCTCAGTTTTGAAATGGGGTTTATTTCGTTGGGTCTTACCTGCATAAGGGCGAAATGGCCATCGGGACTTAGGTTTAAGTGAAGGTCATCGGCGGGGGTATTGATGGGATATCCAACGTTTTGGGGTGCTTGGAACTGATTTCCGCGCATTTCACTAAAATGAATATCGGCGCCTCCTATGCTGGAGTGTCCATAGGAAGAAAAATACAGGGTTTTGCTGTCCATGTGGCACCAAACAAAAGGTTCATGCTTTCGGGTATTGATGGTTTGTCCTAGGTTTTGGATGTTGCACCAGCCACGGTCGGGATGGAAATCGGCGGAGTAGATGTCAAAGCCACCGAATCCCCCGGGTCTATTAGAACTAAAGAAAAGGCGTTGGAGAGTTGGGGAGAAGGCGGCCGATATTTCATCGGCATCGGAGTTCACTCCGGGTGGAAAAGGAATGGGGCTAGACCAGATTCCATTTAATTTTTGTGCATACCATAAATCGAATCCAGTTTTTGGGTGTTCAGATTTTAGGATCATCAATTGACCGTCGGCCGACAAGCAAATGGGTTTTTGTTTGAATACAGCTTCAGCTTTTCCGGGCCCAGGTTCTTGAGCTAGATATGAGATGCGCCGTATTTGGTAGCCCTTTTTTATTGGGTCAAAATCTACGCCAAAGAAGAATTTTTCAGAGGCAAAACTCAGAGGAGAAAATAAAGAATCGGAGTTGGTATCGAAGAGGGTTTGGGAAAAAAGCTGGTCGCGGCGGTCCACAAGTCGGGTTGCTGTTTCGGCTTGAATCAACCGGTTTTTTGCCCAAGTAACGCGTTCGGCGGGTTCTCGTTTTAGGTCTCTAAAATAGAGTCTATAGGAGAGGGTTGCGGCGTCAAATTCTCCTCTTAGATGTTGGGCCATAGCACGAATAAGCATATCGGGGCTTTGCAGGATATGGCCTTTTGATTCGGCTGCAATCAACAAACTATCGGCCTTGAGGAAATGCCGTAGCAAAAAGGCATTTTTAGCGCGGGCGGTCCAAAGTCCTGCATCATCGGAGTACAGCTTTAAGAGCAGAGGGATGGTGTGGGAATCGCGAAAATGGTTTTTTTGGAAATGGTTTTTTTGCCAGTTTTTCAGGGAGCTGGCTTTAAAGCGTGCCCGTTTATTTTCGGCCCAGACTAGCGAATCCGCATGGGTTTTTGGACGTTTCCAAATGGGCCAACCCTGGCTTGAGGCCTCGGTTTGCATTACCAATAAAAGGCTTAGGATTAAAATTCTACGCATTCGTTGGCTAAAAAGAGTTGAGCATTAGGGGTACCTACATCGGCGGCTTTTTGCCAACAATGGCAGGCTTCCTTTTTCATGAGTTTGTGTTCGTAGGCAATACCTAGATTCATCCAAGCTACACCCAGTTCGGGTTGGGATTTAATTAAGGCAGTTAGGGCATCAATGGCATCGTCTATTTTTCCGCGCTTTAAATTTAGTGCTGCGGTGTTTAGGGTTACGGGGGTTATAAGATCGGGGTATTCTTTCAGGCTTTCTAGGATTTTTTCGGCTTCTTCAAAGCGATTGGTTTCGAGCAAGGTAACGGAGTAATTGAGCCGATGAATAGGGTCGTCCATGTCGTAATTAAATGCCCTACGCAGCATGGTCATTGCCGAATCCCATTGATTGAATTCGATTAAAACCAAAGCGAGTTCGGCCGAGAAATCGGCTTGGTTTAGGACGGGGGTAGGGGTTTTTTCCCAGATTTTTGCTGCGGAATCCAGGTGTCGGGTTCTTCGGTACAACCTAGACAATTCAAGGTTTGGGGCCCATTCTGTTTTTGTTAGTTCCTTTGCCTTTTTAAGGTAAAGCAATGCCGAGCGGTAATCGTTTAACCCCAAGGATAGGCTTCCTAGATTCATCCATGCATCGAAACGGCTAGGGTCTTCAGAAATGGCTTTTTTAAAATGCGAAACGGCCAGGGTGGGATTTAAACCGGTTTTTAGGGCAAGAAGGCCAAGGGTTCTTTGCAGATTTGGGAAAGCGGAATCCAACTGAGCCAATTTGTTAAAGGTTTCGTATGCCTTCGAATCCAAATGTTCACGAGCGTAAACAACGCCCAAATTGTAAAGCACCTTTGTTGAGAGGGGGAATTCGATGGAAAGCTGTTCTAAGGCTTTTTGAGCGGGCAGGTAATCCTTTTCTCCAATCCAGGTCAGGGTTGAGTCCCACACGGATTGCCTATGCAGAAACTCTTGGCTTGAGAGCCAAGGGGGGAGGCAAAACAGGAAAAGCAATAAAAACCGCATGGGCTCAAAGGTAATTAATGCACTTGGGTTTCTTTCCAAGGAATGACGGGAGCGATTCGTTTTCCGAAAGCGGTGTCGGTTAAGACCTTAAAATCGGTATTTGGGTGCTGCTTAGCCCCGATTTTATAGCAATAGAAAATAAATTCGCTGCAGTACATATAAGAGGGGTCGTTGGCGTTAAAATGGTGGTCGAATCGAACTCCTTTTTTTAAACAGGCCCAGGCATTTTGTGCCGCTAATTGTCGATTTTTTTGGGCTAGGTTGGGGCGTACAATGAAAACGGTTTGGGGTTGAGCCTCCATTAAAAATTGGTTTAGGGACGAGGCTTGGACTCCGTCTTCAGCCTCTAAAATTCCTGAGATGCTGTGAATTACAATCCAACTTTGGTTCAATCGAACCACCAAACCGGCATGCGAGACGTTAAAAGGGGACAATTGCTGTGCATTAATCCAATCGGAAACAGCTCCATATCCATGTCGGAAGATGATATCTCCTTCTTGAATTTCGTGCATCCAGTAATTTAGCTCAGGCGAATTAACCGGTTTTCGGATAGGTTTGGATTTTTGACAACCCAGGGAAACGAGGAACAGAGCAAAAAGGAGGGAGCTGGGCCTCCAATTCAGAACTGCCATTGTGTGGGATTAGTTCCCAGAATTTTCTTCAGGAATGAATTCGGCTTCGGGCTCAACGGCCGGGGTTTCTTCCTCGGGGTTGAATTCGGCTTCGTCCATGTCGGCATTATCAAACATTTTATCGCTCATGGGGTCCAAGGGCATGTTGCCTCCAAATTTAGTTTGATGTACTTTCCAATCGCCTGATTTATTTGATATTTCAAGGGTTTCGGGCTCTCCTTTTTGATTGCAGCAGTATTCAACCAGCACCACTTTATAGGAACCTTTTTTGGTAATGGAGGAAATGGAATCTAAACCGGGCATTTCATCTTTAATGCTTTCGAGCATGTCGATGTAGGTTGCCGATTCTTCGGTAGCCATGGATTTAGCTTTGGCCCAGTCTTTTTCTTGCAGGGCTTTTAGGTAGGATTCCGCAATTTCAACTGCTTCTGATTCATTGGAGAATAAATCAGAGATGCCGGAGCATCCAAAGGCACTTGACATCAAAATGCCAAGTAGGAGAAAGGAGGAAAGGCGTATTTTCATTTGAGTTGCAATTGGATACAAAGGTGCAGAAACTATTTCTTTTTCAAAAGCAGGGTTTTGTTTTCATTTCCCTTGATTAAGCGTTGAATATTAGAACGATGCGTAAAAATGAATAAAGCGGGGAATCCCCATGCCACGAAGGCAGAGATGTGGAAGGATTCTTTCCAGTTAAAAAGGAAGGCAAAAAGCAAAGCGGATAAAATGGAAGAGAGGGAGACATAGTTTGAAAAAAGCAGAATACCCACAAAGGCGAGCAATCCAATCAACGCCAGCGGAGTTTGAAGAATCAGCATGCTGCCCAACAGGGTAGCCACGCCTTTTCCGCCTTTAAAATTGGCAAAAACCGGATAAATATGCCCTAGGCCGGTAGCATAGGCAATGAGGAAGGCATCGAATTGAGAATTGGGGATTGTTGTTGTTTGCAAATTCAGGTAGCTTATGTAAACCAAAGGGGGGATTGCCCCCTTTAAGAGGTCTAAAATCAGGGTGCTAATTCCTGCTTTTCTTCCAAAATTCCGGGCCATGTTGGTTGCACCTGCATTTCCACTGCCCAGATTTCGAATGTCTTTTCCAAATTTATATTTGCTAATGATGACAGCGAAGGGGATGCTGCCAATCAAGTAAGCGCCGAGCATAAAAAGAACCAAAACACTATTCATTAGCGGGAGGTTGGGTATTGGAATCGGGTTGGGCTTCTGGGTCGGTTGGCAGGTCGGAAGGAATGTCGTCAACCTGTACGAACCGACTTTTGAATCGGTCAGACCGTCTTTTAGAGGAGGGTATTACGGTTAAGGTTCCGCCTTTCTTTTCGGTAAATTGGCGGTCTTTGGCATCCAATCCGATTAGGGTTTGTTGGAATTCTTTTATGCTGGAAAAGGCTTGCAGGGTACCTGCTTTGTATTGAAAATAGAACTCCTTGTTTTCTTCTGGGATTAAGATCAAGGAGAATAAATCGCCGGAGGGTTTCCGGTTTAATTCCACCATGATGTTGAGGGGTTTGAGTATTTGTTCTCCATCGAAAACCACCAATCCAGATTCGCCGCTGTATTGGAGTGCTTTATCGCGCTTCCACCAGCTTAATTTAACTTTATTAAAGACGAGCGTTCGGTCAAATTCTTTGGGCAGGCGTTTAAATTTTCCGTCTTCCTTGATGCCAGCGAAGGCTTTTTCTGAGGTGGTGCTATCCAGCATGTCGGTCAGGTATTTCACTGTTTCTTCGTCTTTTAAGTCGAGGGTATTTCCTGTTAGGTTTTCAAATGTAGTTCCCATGATTTTTTTCAATTCGTTCGGGAACGGGAAGTTAATGCTCAGAGTTAGGTTAAGTTCCGTGCTATCGCTGTCGGGGAAGTACAGAATATTTCCTGCTGCCTTAAGTTCTACTTGTCCCATTTTTGATCCCAGATCCATTCGGCCTTCTCCGTAGGATGTACAATTCATGGTATTAAATGAAAAGTAGGGGCCAGCAAGGGTTCGGTCGGCTAATTTTTCTTTGCTTCCTACTCTAAATTCTTTATTTCTGCGGTCGTATTTTAGGTAACCGGTTGCCTTCATCACTTCATAATCGGTGAACCGTCTTTTTTTGGTAAAAATGGCAGGGTATAGACCTGTGGAGTCGCTGGCGAAGAGGAACCCATTGAACAGGGGTAAATCGTCGTCGTTTTTAGGATTGTCGCCGATTGGAATCAGGATGTCTTTGGGGTCGATTTTGGCATTGAAGTTTAGCCATTCGTTGATTAGGTTGCTGCAAGGGTGAATAATTTTAGTAAACCCAGTGAACGTGAGCAAAGGGTCGCTACCCAGCAGTTCGACCCCTCCTTTAAAGGCGAAGTAAGGGCTCATGGTAAAATTCGAGACTTGTTCTACTTTTCCGCTGGCGAAAGTAATGTCATTTTGGCTTCGAACCGAAGAAAAATGGATGAGCTGCCCGGTTCCCAGTTCATCAACATAGGTGTAATCTGCGGTACCTGTATAGTCGTGGCTGGTAAAAATACGTACATCGGCTTTGGTCAATACATGTGTTTGCATTTCTTTTCCGACCCAAACTGTGGCATTGGCAAGGGGGTCGATTTCGGCGCCTTTTTGAATGGTAACTTTTTTATCGCCTGGTTTTATGCGGGCATCGGCGACGTCAATATATTCTACGCCTTCGCAGAAAATCGTTTTTGTTTTCATCACAAACTTGGCAATGGGGGCTGCGAAGGCCAAGGAGTCCATTCCGGGTTCGGTAGAAACGAACAGGGCTCCTTTAAGTCCTAGGTCATCTACTTTCGAAGAATTCATATCTACCTCATTTCGGTCCATAAACCATTCAAGTTCTTCCATGTAGGCCTTGAATTTATTTTGAGGGAATTCCACGTGGCTTTCGGCGCTGTTGGATTTCAAAATGCCTTTTCGGCCTTCAAAGGTTACGTCGGCCCGCACATTGTCGGTTATAAGGCCCACATTTGCCGTATCGGTGCCGGTGGTTTCGTCTTTCAAGGCAAACGAAGTGGTATCGGTTTTAAAATCGTTGGCTTTGTAGTTAAAAACAGAGGATTCCATTTCAGCGGTTCCAAAGTCCATTTTACCATCGCCGGTCAACCCTTTAGGGGTCAGAGTAAGCTGCCCAGACATGGCGCTTTCGCCCTCGTACATTTCTAAAGGTTTGTCTGAGTTTGACACTTCCAAAAGGTCGTTCTTGGGTTCCCAGTGCACATATACATCGAGGGCCTTCACATCGGGAGTTTCAATGGCTCCTTTGCTTTTTTCAATACCAAATTTATAGGCCATTGTATTGGTAGAATCGGGATAAAAAACAAAGTCGTGGCTCCAAATATTGGAGGTTAAATACTTTAATTTTCCGGCCCCTCGAATTCCTCGGTGCGACAGCTGAAGGGTGTCGTAAAATTGTCCTTTACCACCATACGCCGGTAAGCCTTCTGGTTTTAAGAAACGTTGAAAGCCCAGCGAGTAATCGGGTTGAATGCTTAGTTTCTCATCTAAAACAGGAAAAATGCCGCTGTGGAAGTCCCCTTTCAGTTGAATTTGTTCTGTTCGAAAATTATCTAAGCTATCTAAAGTAAAGGGGGCAATTTTAAAAAAAACATGATCGCGTTTGTACACTCCTTTTTCAATTTGTGGCCTATCGTAAAAGGTGTATGAGTCGCTGTGGCTAACAAGCCGAGGGTATTCTGGCAGGCCTTTGGTTCCCGATTTATTGCCGGGGTCATCAATCAACAGTTCGCCTTTCAGCCTTTCAATTACAGTTTTTACGAAGCGTACGTCGTTTCGACCTGATGCTTCGGATTCAAAACTTTGGACCGCAATTTTGACCGAATCCACGTTGTTTAGTCCAATTTTAAAGCGGTCGTAATTGAATTCAAAGGTTTTGCCATAAATGCCAAATTTGCCGGCTTCTATGGTTCCGCTAAAGCTCAAATCCCGATTTTTTTTAACCTGAACCTGTTGTTCTGCGGGATAAATAAAAACACTTTGGCTATCGGACACGGTAAAACGGCTTACCCCGAACAAATCCAACCGAAAATCGAGCAGCGACAATCGGGCATTGTCTTTATTGATTATCGATTCAAAGGCCAACACATCAAAATCTTTTTGGCCGGTACGGGCAAAGTAAAAATTAAAAAACCGTTCGTTAATGTACACCGTTTGGGTTTCGGATTGATAGGAAACAATGCCCGATATGCTCATTTGTATGAGCATATTTTCAATCTGGTCGATATTCATGCGCATAAACTTGGCTAAATCGGCCGCTGTAAATGCGGCTGGAAATTCAAGTGATTTCAATAAATTAAAGATGGGAATCACCGGGTGTGTTTCTGCCAATCCGCGTATGGCATCTGATTCTGCTGTGCTGAAATACGAAGCCGATTTAAATAAAGCACGGCTATTGGCGCTGCCTTTAGCCATAGCGATTCTCAAATAATCTTCATTGGTTTTCCAATACAAAGCCTCGAAATACATGTCCAACTTGTGGTAGGAATTGAAAAACGGTGTTTTCGCCGTTCCATCGCCAATTCTAAGCAAAGAAACTTCTTTGTTTTCGGTTAAGTATTTGAATTGAATTCCAGGGTGAAAAATGGAATCTTCTTCCAATATCATGGTAACCGAGGCTTGGTTGCCCGAAATTTTTTCTTTGCTGATTGAAAATGTTTTGCTCCGAAATACCATAAAGGGCCGCCCTTCCCGCTTAAAAGTCAAGCGTGAATATTCGTTGTTTATCGATTTGGCAATGAATCGATTTCCGTAGTACGAAAATCCACCCTGATAATCTACACCCGGCACCACATCCTCAAGTTCAAATCGTGCTTCGTACGAATCAAATTTAGGGTAGCGGGAATCTCTATCTTCCCCTGTGGCGGTGAGCTTTTCTTCCATTTTTCCCAGCAAGGGCTCTTCAAAAAAATCTTTTTGAACCATCCACACGCTGTCGGCGGTGAAGGAATTTCGCTTTGCATTGATTTTTGCGGTATTCAGGGTGATATAAGCCATGTCGGCGGGGATTTCGTTCCGGGTGAAATACACCCGGCCACCCTGTAAAAAAATCAGATGTTCTAAAGGCTCATAAATAAGGGTACTGCCTTCCACCAGGCTAGAGTCGAACGAGGCCGCCAGGGAAAGCAAACAGCGCCGGCATTCTAATTTTGGCTTGCCCTGTTCCACAAAAAAACGAAAATCGCCTTCGGCTTTCCAGGCATGTCCTGATGATTGGTATAGGGTTCTATTGACAAAAAATCCTTCCCCAAAATCCAGCAGTTCCTGAACGGAAGTTGGCGAGGCTTTTAGTGCTGTTTTTCGAACCAGTTCTAAGTAATCAAAATAGGGTTTTAATTCTTCTTTCCAGGTATTTAATGCCAAAACAGATTTCATTAGCGACTGATAATGGGTTGCCCTCATTTTTTTGCGCATCAACACTTTGGTGGTTTCTTTTAAGGAATCTTCAATGGCCAAAAAAGTAGCCGATTCAAAGTACGTTTCATTGTCTTTAAACGCAGATTTCCATTCTTTTCCTGTAGCCCCGTCGTCCATTAAATCCAGGTAGAATTTTAAAAAATCGGCTTGGTTTTCAGGGAGTGTTTGCCCGAGTGCAGTCCCGCCAAACAACAGGCTCAACCACAGCAAAATCTGCTTAATATTCATGGGGTTTTGTTCAATTTTTCTAGAGCCAGGCAAACCCAACCCTTTTTTGATTGCTTGAAGGTAGATATAAAACCACTTTTTTCGGCGGCATTCATCAAGCTTTTTTCTTGGTGTTCCAGAATTCCTGAAAGCAGAATTTGGCCTTCTGGTTTTAAACGGGCGTACATTTCAGGCAATTTTTCAACCAAGACATTTAGGTGGATGTTGGCTGCAATAAGATCGAATGCTGTATTGGGTAGGGCAGAGGTGCATAAAATTTGCGAACGTTCTTTCCCGAGTTTTTCGGAATGAATGTGCCGTTTTGCACTTTGAACTGCCCGTTCATCGGTGTCGATGGCTGTTGCATGAATGGCTCCAAACCGCAACATAACCATGGCTAAAATTCCTGTCCCGGTTCCAAAATCAAGGCAGGTTTTGCCGGCACTTCGATGGCGCAATGCCTCGGCCATTAAATATGTGGTTGGGTGGTGGCCTGTTCCAAAGGCCATGTCGGGCTCTAATTCAAATTCTTCTCGGCTGCTCCCTTTTGGGTGAAAAGGAGCTCGAATTCGAATGGAATCGCCAATGTCAACCATTGGAAAAGATTGTTCCCATGCTAAATTCCAGTTCTCTTCTGGAATGCGCTCGCTGGTCCATTCTAGCTTGCCGGGCAGGGTATTTATGATGTCCCCTATGCTGGTCATTTTTTCTGAGTTTATGGAACGTGAAGCAAGCGTATAGCCCTGTTCTTCCTCTAAAAACCCATCAAAACCCTCTTCTGCAAGAAAAGCGAGCACCACCTCGGCTAATCCGGCAGGCTGGACTCGATAACGCAGCGTTTCATAGTACCTCATTTTGGGAATTGCCGCGCTATGTTTAAAAAGGCTTCGGCATCCAAAGCGGCCCCTCCAATCAATCCTCCATCAATGTCTTTTTGGCTCAGCAAGCCCTCTGCATTGTCGGGCTTCATGCTGCCTCCGTAAAGAATGCGGGTAGATTGGGCCTTATTTTCCCCTACAAAGCGCGTCCAAACTTGCCGGATGAATGCATGGGCAGCTTGGGCCTGTTCTACGCTGGCTGTTTTTCCTGTGCCAATGGCCCAAACGGGTTCATAAGCAAATACTACCTCTGAAGTAATGGCTTTAAAATGACCGAATACCTCTTGAATTTGCCGCTCCAAAACCGTTTCTGTTGATCCCTTTTCCCGCTCCTCCCATGTTTCGCCTATGCAAAAGATGGGTATGCAATTTGATTCCAACAAAAGGGCGACTTTTCCTGTCAATTCTTCTTCTTCTTCCTTAAAATACTGTCTTCGTTCGCTATGTCCCACCAAAACATATCTGCAGCCCAAATCCCTGAGCATATCTACACTGACTTCTCCGGTGAAAGCTCCTTTTGACTGATGGCTGCAATTTTGGGCACCCACCTGAATGTCGCCCAAATTTTGCAATCCCGCCAAATGGGTGAAGGGCGGCAAAACCAACCATTCCAATTCCTGCCGAAATCCACCCTTTTTCTTTCCTTCAAGAAACGTTTTGTACAAGGCAATTCCCTCAGCAGGGCTCGTATTCATTTTCCAGTTTCCGGCAATAAGGGGTCGTTTCATATACGTGTACATTGGATGTGCAAAGGTAGGATTTCAGCCGCATTATTGGGTTTGCCTTGGCTAGGCTGCTTTGCGTTTTTTTGGCTCCCGTCTTTGTAATTTTGGTTCCGAATGTTTTTCGAGCAAGCCTGCACATAAAATGGGCCGCAACACCCAAAGGAGCAGTGGATGTTCATGCAATTCGCGTTAGGCCGCAGCAAAAAAGGCCTTTTCAGCCCAGCGGATCAACCTTTTATAGCAGTTACAATGGCTCCGGTGAGAGCAATAGACAGGGCTATAAAAAATATCCCCAACAAAAAAAACCGAAGTGGGCGGTCGGCAATGAGGTAAGATTTGCCTGCTGCTTTAACCTGAGCATTGCAGTCGAAGGCTTTATCGAAGTGGGTTTTTGGGATACTGACCAACCAGACACCTGTTTTTTCTCGGTGCTCAATGTGGGCATCGATGCCGGCGTCTTGGGTTCGTTGCAGCATGTCTTCGGCTTCAACTTGGTTTAGATAAACGAACATTTTTCGGCCCTTATCGTTGGGGTCGTTCCCGTAATTTAAGTAACCGAATTTCATGCTGGGTATTTATTTCGAAAGGCCTGCGGCATGGTAGCCAATTTGCGGTTTTGATAGTCCATAAAGGCCATTCCAGTTTGGCCGCTGCCGAGCCAATCCATAGAATTTGCTTCATAAAATCCATACAGCAAAGTAAAACTGCTTATGCCCAAATCGGCCACAGCCAATTTAATAAGCAATGGGTTGCCATAAAAAATTTCGCGGCGAAACCGGATAGCGGCATCCGCCATAATCAATCCCACACCGTCAATATCCATTTCAGACCATCCATGTTGGCTAAGCCATTGAACCCGGGCTTCGTGCATATAGGTTAAGAAATGCTGGTTTCCAACATGGCTGCCGTAGTTTAGGTCGGTAATGCGCACCTGAATGTTGGCTTCAAAATGCCATGTTTCGGGCAAATCGATTTTAATGCGGGACATAGTTTAGGGATTTTGGCGGTACAGGGCTGGAATGAGATGTTGGTGGTGTTGGTGGCCAAATTGGAGTTGTCGAATTAAATCGCCACGCAAGAAATCATGTGGGAATCCATAGGAGATAGCGGAGGCGGCATCCAATTCAGCCAACATTTCCATAGGCACATTCAGGGCCATTCCCTGCATGGTTTGTTCTAGTTGTTTGGCGCTTCTGGCTCCAACGATGGGAATTATGTTTCCTGGGGCATGAAGGGTCCAAGCCAAGGCCAAACCAATAGGCTCAACGCCCAGGTTGGCAGCCAGTTCAACCACTTTTTGGGTTAATTTGATTGCCCGTTCGCTTCGACGTATGCTGTTTTCGGGCACACGACCTTGCTCTCCTTTTAAGTATTTTCCGCTAAAAGCGCCACCGGCCAAAGTACCCCATGCTAAGACGGGAACGCCAAAGTGGGCTGCCGCAGGAATCATGTCGCGTTCCATATCGCGGGTGAGCAAACTGTATTCGCCCTGCAGGGCTACGGGCTGGGCATAATGCCGTTCACGAGCTATGCTCATGCAAGCAGAAAACACCCAAGCTGGAAGGTCCGACAAGGCAATGTGCAACACCTTCCCCGATTGCACCAAGAGGTTCAAATTGTACATCAATTCTTCAGGCTCAATGGAAAAATCCCAGGCATGCAGGTAAAACAGGTCAACATAGTCCATGCCCAACCTTTTTAAACTCGCATCCAGGGATTGCACCATGTTTTTTCGGTGGTTGCCTCCGTCGTTGGGTTTGCCATCTAAAGTGCGCAAGGAATATTTTGTGGCCACCACTACCTGGTCTCGGACGCTAAACTCCCGTATTAGTTCCCCCAAAATGCGTTCGCTGCTGCCTTCGGTATAGCGGTTGGCGGTGTCGAAAAAGTTGCCGCCCATGTTTAAAAACGACTCGAAAAGTCGGCGCGATTCCTGGGCATCGGCCCCGTATCCCCATTCGGTGCCAAAAGTCATGGTTCCTAAGCAAACGTTTGAAACGCGCATGCCGGATTTTCCTAATAAAATTGATGCTAATTCCATGCTGCGAAGGTAGAGAAAAGGGAGGGGATTCGATGGAAAAGATGCAGAATGTGGTCTTCTGGTTTCAGTTAAACCAAGAAGAAAAGCAGAAGACGTTTACCCTAATTTAAGCACAAAGGACACAGAGAATGGCATTAAAGGCAAAGGGAATGAGAGGGCCGAAGAATTGGGCGGATGCCTTGTTTTTAGATTGGATTAAAAAATCCAAATCGTTGCTAAGCGCTGCCCCTTGACAAGTTCCTGCCTTTCGATTAACTTGCTGCATGAACGACACAAAGCCTAAAGATCCCCGAAAACAAACCGGTGCTTCTGGCGAACAGCTGGCAAAAACATATTTGGAAAGCAAAGGGTATAGGTGCTTACACCAAAACTGGTCTATGGGCAGGGGAGATATTGACCTGATTATGGATTGCGAAAAGACCTTGGTTTTTGTAGAGGTAAAAACCCGCTCTGCCCTGGTTCCTATTGAGGACATGGGCCCAAGCAAAAAGCAGGTTTCGCATTTGTTTGAATTGGCAGAACGCTATTTGGAGAAATTCCCACCACAAGGTGAGGTTCGCTTTGATTTAGTTTTCGTTACCAACCGCATTGGCAGAGCTGAAATCTTGCATTTGGAGCATGGCTTGTCGTGCTGACTGCACCGCCGCTCGGAATCCGTCCATGGTGTAGGCCTCTTGAAGGGTGAATGCGCCGGAGCGGGTGCGCTGGAGTCCGCTTAAATACGCTCCACACCCGCATTTTTGCCCTAAGTCATGAGCCAAGCTGCGAATGTAGGTGCCTTTGCTGCAAAGGACCCGGATTCGAACCACAGGAGCTTCAAACGCCAACAATTCCAGTTCTTTGATTTCAATAGCATTAGGCAATAAACGCACTTCTTGTCCTTTTCGGGCGGATTTGTAGGCCCGCCTGCCGTCCATTTTTTTGGCAGAAAATATGGGGGGAGTCTGCCACTGTGTGCCCTTAAATGTTTCCAATGTGGATTGTATTTCTGCCTGATTTGGCATCGGTGCTCCCACTTGTGGAACGACTTCGGTTTCCAAATCGTAGCTGGCAGTAATGCCACCCAGGGTTATTTCGGCAATGTATTCTTTTTCTGCTCCAGAATGTTCTGAAGATTGACGCGTAGCTTTTCCGGTGCAAATGACCATGACGCCCTCTGCCAAGGGGTCTAAGGTGCCTGCATGTCCAACCTTGATTCGGGGATTGCCTCGGTCAGTAATTACTCCACGCACAAATCGTACAAGTCCAAACGAGCTCATTTTCAAGGGCTTATTAAAAACCAAAATGGCTCCTTCTCTAAAATAGGCATCCGTAAGCATGCGGTAAAGATACATTATGCAACAATCCCTACCTTTAAGCGGTCTATTTTCCATGCAAATTACGCGTATTTGGCTTTTGGTTGGTTTGTTCTTTTGGCTGGGTTTATGCGGATTTTACCAGGCCCAAACGCCCGCATCTTGCATCGCTGTTTCTGAGCAAGGTGTGGTTGAACGTCCTTGGTTGGAGTGCCAAACCCGCTTGATTCAATCGGAATTGGAATCCATTTTACATGCATTGCAGGCCAAAAGCAGCTATTTGGCCCCGGTACGGGTTCGGTTGTTGGCTACTGGCGATAAGACGGTTTATGCCGAAGCCCAGGGCGAAATTTCCATTAGCATTGGGTTTGTTCAGGCATGCCAAGGTAGGGCTGAATTGGCCTTTGTTTTGGCCCATGAATTGGCTCATTTGGAGTTAAGGCATTCCTATCCTAAAGCCCATTATTCTTCGATTTCTTCGGCCAACGAGGTTCAAGTTGAAAAAGAAGCAGATCGGCGGGCTTTAGCCTTGGTAAAAGCCGCGGGCTACTCCAATTTTGCGGCCGAATCTGCGTTCCTGATTTTTTCGCCCAAAAGCCCAACGGCGGCCTCGCTTCCTCCCCGTTTTTTTCCATCGGGCATGCTGCCTTTGGAAGCCGAAATAAGCACGGTGGACGGCTTGCCCTACGATGGATTTTCTGAAGAACGGCAGGCGATAGCAGAACGAATGAAATTGTTGGCCTCCCGCAATTCCTTGCGCCCTTCAACCCGATTGGATTCCCTACGCATTCCAATTGAAATTCAACATCAGGCCAATTTGGCTTTGATTCAAGCCTATTTAATGGAATCAAAGCCGATTCGGGCCCTACAAATTTGGCTGTCTGATTCCATCAGCGATCTGCAAATGGAACGGAGTCGGGTTTTTATTGTGCTTCAATTGGCAACCTTAAAAAACGCCTTGGCATTGCCCATGCCGCATGGCATGGGAAATCCTGAGCTGCACCGCCTCGAATCCATTTTTTATAGGTGGACCGCAAGGGAGTTAGCGGCTTGGGCACTTCGGCACACCTTTGATGCTCAATTGCGGTTTCCTCAGGATTCAGCTGCAATCAGACCGCTTGCCGAGTCTGTTGCCTTGCAGTTAAATTGTGCCGGAAGGCAAACCTGGAATGAATTTTCAGGAAAAGCATTCGACCTAGAAAAGTACCAAGAGCTCAGCGATAGCCTACACCGCATTCAGCGGCGCACCGACTGGCCTGCCTGGAAACGGTTTTCCCTTTCTGAGAAGCTTAGCAATCAATTGGAATCGCCGATCTTTTTTCAAACAGGCCAAATGTTGGAATCCGATTGGTTTTTAGAACTTAAATTAGCCTATCAGCGGTTTTTGCCCAGCAATCCAAGGCAAACGATGGAATGGTTTTCAGGGCGGGGGAATCTACATCCCGAATTGCTGTCTGGTTCTAAATGGCTGCCCATGAATTGGGAAATGCTGCATGGGGTACCGGGCAACAGCAGGTCAAATGTGCCTGCATTAAATGCTCAAATTGGCGCTCAGGGTAGTCGCCTTTCTTGTGCCGAGAAAAGCAATTTGTGGGATTTATGCTTCAACGTATTAACGAATCCCGCTTGGCAGCACATCCCCGCCAACCATTTAGACATTCTTGCGTTTCGGAAAGAACACAACGTTCGATACCTAGGCGTCTTGGTTCGCAGCGCAAAAGCCGAGTCGGCCAATCAAAGTCAGCCTTTTATACAATGGCTTCCTGCGGCTTTGGAACAACTGCCCGACTTGCCCAAAAGCAAAACCCAGGCCTGGGTTGTTTTTATAGATTTGGCTAGCTATTCGGTTCGCTATTGCTTGCCCTTAAATTCGGCCAATGCCCTTGATGCCCCTTGGGATTATGCCGCCAATCGTTTTCCGTTTTAAGATTAAGCTGGGTTAACGGTTCTTTTTTCAAGGTTTTTGGCCCATTTCCCTTATTTTGTGCCATTAAACAATCGGTTTTCATTATGGAATTTTTAGACAAACTGGTTTCTAACCCTATTTTTATTGCCGTTGCCATTGGCCTTTTGGCCTTTTTGGTGTATTTCCTCATCAAGAAATTGATAAAATTGGTTCTGGTTGTTTTAATTGCACTTGGTTTGTTTTTGGCCTATGTTCATTTTACGGGGGGAGATGTAAAAGAAACCTTGAATGAGGGAAGGGACAAAGCCAATGGGCTGTTGGATTCCATAACGAATTAATGCAATCAACCAGGTTTAAAGAATTGAGGCCCCGCGGTAGGGATTGACCCAGGTAGCGCGCAAAGCGGCCGGCCCAAAGCCACGCGTGCTGCGGAGGCGACTTTAGGAGCCCCCGCAAAGCCGCAGTGGCTTAGGCCGGCCGATGCGTACTACCGGGGAAAGCCCGCAACCGCCCTTATCCTTTTAAAATGACTCGCTTTCGGCACTTACCTATCCCTGGCCATTTCTGTACTTTGGCGGCCCGCAAAATTCCCTTACCTTCGGGGGCATGGCTGTGAATCGTTTTGGGCGACTGCTGACCTTGACCACCTTTGGTGAGTCGCATGGACCTTGCATTGGCGGTGTTCTGGACGGACTGCCCGCAGGGCTGCCGATTGACCTAGAACGGGTGCAAGCGTGCATGAATCGACGCCGACCGGGACGGACCCCGTATGCCTCGGCCCGCAACGAATCAGATGCCATTGAATGGCTTTCGGGCATGTACAAGGGATTTACCCTGGGCAGCCCCCTGGCTTTTTTGATTCGAAATACCGATGCCCGCCCCGCCGATTACCAGGCTCTGGAAACCGTTTTCAGGCCCTCGCATGCCGATTTTACCTACGCCGAAAAGTACGGAATTCGCGATGCGCGCGGCGGGGGACGCTCCTCGGCCCGCGAAACCGCCGCCCGCGTGGCGGCAGGGTCCCTGCTCTTGCCCTGGCTTAACCAGCAGGGAATTTCTATTCTGGCCTACGTCGATCAAATCGGAAAACACCGGGCTGAGGCCCAAAAGTACTCTGACGAACAGGTGTACAGCAGTCCCATTCATTGCCCCGATGCCCATGCGGCCCACCGCATGATGCAAGCCATTGATGCGGCAAAAGCCGATGGAGATAGCCTAGGCGGCACGGTGCGTTGTCAGATTTTGGGCCTGCCTATTGGCCTGGGCGAACCCGTTTATGCAAAGTTTCATGCCGACATGGGCAGCGCGATGCTTTCCATCAATGCTGTGCGCGGAATAGAGTGGGGCGAGGGCTTTGACATGGCTAGCCAATTGGGCTCAGAAACCAACGATGCCTTTGTGCCCGGGGAATCGGGCATTGAAACGAAAACCAACCATTCGGCTGGGGTGCAAGGCGGAATTACCAACGGAATGCCGGTGTATTTTCGGCTGGCCTTTAAACCCACCTCAACCATAGCCAAGGCCCAGCAAACAGTAAATGCAAAAGGCGAGGCCGTTGCCTTGAGTGCCGCAGGCCGGCACGACCCCTGTGTGGTGCCCCGCGCCGTTCCCGTGGTGGAAGCCATGGCCGCCTTGGTGGTGGCCGACCATATTCTGGCCGCCAAGGCCTATACCAACCAATGGAAACCATGAAAAAACGATTGAATTTGCCCCTGTACCAGAAAATTCTCATTGGCATGCTCTTGGGCCTGCTCTATGGCTGGTTTTCTATTCTGCAGCAATGGCAGTTTTTTACCTTCAACTACATTCAACCCCTGGGCGATGTGTTTATGCGCCTGCTCCAGTTGATTGCCGTGCCGCTGGTTATTGCATCTTTGGTAACAGGTCTGGCTCAAATGAAAGACATTGCAAGCCTGGGCCGCTTGGGTGTTCGCACCTTAATTTTGTTTTTGATGACCACGTTTATGGCGGTAGCCATTGGACTTGGAATCGCCAATCTGGTAAAACCCGGAAATCAACTCTCGGCCAAAGTTCGCGCCGAACTTCAGGAAACCTATGCAAGCGCACAAAGCAGCAATTCTGCAGCGTTAAGTAGGCAACAGGCCCTTGAAGAACAGCCCGCCCTTCAATTTTTGACCGATGCCGTACCTAAAAACATCTTTGGAGCGGCTTCCGACAACAGCAACATGCTGCAGGTTATTTCCTTTGCCCTGTTGCTGGGATTGGCCTTGGTCTTGGTTCCGGCCGATCAAGGGCGGCCCTTGCTTCGGTTTTTTGAATCGCTGAATGCCGTGGTGCTGAAAATGGTTGATTTAATTATGGCCGCGGCTCCCATCGGTGTGGCCGCCTTAATGGCTTCGGTGCTGTCGAATTTAGCGGGAAATGCCGACGGTGCTGTTGATTTGCTCCTGGCACTTGGAACCTACGCCCTGTGTGTTGTGGCAGGGATTTTTTGCCTCCTTTTTATTATGAATCCTTTGGTTCTGTTTGTTTTTTCAAAGAAATTTAAATTCAAAGATTTGGTTTTCTTCTACAAATCTATTTTCCCCGCTCAATTGCTTGCCTTTTCAACCAGCAGCTCAGCAGCTACCTTGCCCTTAACCTTTGAACGGGTAGAGCAACATTTAAAAGTTCGCCCCCGGGTGGCGGGCTTTGTTTTGCCCTTGGGCGCCACCATAAACATGGACGGAACTTCGCTTTATCAAGGTATAGCAGCTGTTTTTATTGCCCAAGCTTTTGGTTTGGATTTAAGTTTGACCGAGCAACTTACCTTGCTGTTAACCTCGGTTTTGGCTTCCATTGGCTCGGCCGCCGTGCCCGGTGCCGGCATGATTATGCTGGTAATTGTGTTAAAATCGGTGGGAATGGATCCGGCGGGCATTGCCTTGATTATTGCTCCCGACCGCTTGCTGGATATGTTTCGAACCACGGCCAATGTAACCTCCGATTGCATGGTGGCTTACATTGTGAACAGCCACGAAAAAGAGGATTAATATGCCCTCGGTAAAAGCCCGTGCCATGGTGTTGATGCTCAGAGGCATGCGCAAGGCCTTTTACCGCGAAAACATGTCCATTTTGCCAATGCGAAAGGGCTTTGAGGTGTTGATGTCGCGGTTCCCGATGCCGGCGGGGGTTCAGGTTAAAAAAAAGACAGAACAGGGCATGCGGGGCTGGAGCATCGAGCCAGAAACGGTGTCGCATTCGGCTTGCATTTTGTTTTTGCATGGCGGCGCCTACGCCTTGGGCTCGGGCCGTACCCACGCTCCTTGGGTGGCGCAATTGGCGCTGAATTCCGGCTGCAGGGTGTTTATGCCTGAGTACCCTTTGGCGCCCGAGCATCCCTTTCCGTCGGCGTTTCATGCCTTGAGTGCTTGGTTGCCCGGCTGGTCGGCCTCGCTAAATCAGGCTTTTGTGTTGGCGGGCGATTCGGCAGGGGGGGGCTTGGCCCTGGCTTTGCACCACCATTTGCTCGCCCAAGCGCTTTCGCCCGGCCGGGCATTGCTGCTGTTTTCCCCTTGGGTCGATTTGCGGCCCTTGCAGCCCCAGGCTTTGGCCTTGGAACCGCAAGATGCCTACATTCGGGCCGTTGATGTAGAGCGCTTTGCAGAGCTGTATGCCCCTGGGCAGCGTGAAAATCCGGCGGTGTCGCCCCTGCTGCATGCCCATAAAACCCAGGCTCCTGTGCTGCTTCATTACAGCTCTGACGAGCTGCTGTCGCTTCAATGTCAGCAACTTGCACGGTTGTTGATGGCTTCGGGCCTTGAGGTAGAGGAGCAGGTTTGGCCCGGGCTTTTTCATGTTTTTCAGGCCGCCGGCAATTGGTTGCCGGAGTCAGAGGCCTCGCTCCTGGCCGCAGGACGGTTTGTTCAAAAGGCATTAAATGGGAGTTAGTCCTTTATTTTTTGGGGCGCCTATTCCCGCTTTCACCTGTAGTCGGCTTGCCCAAGCCTGCTCAGCCTGGGGCTGCGGTGGCTCCCGCTGGTCGCCTCCTCGCCCTGGCTTCGCTGGGCTTGGGCTGCACCGCCTGCCGGTTCAATCGGGGGCGCAACCCCCTCGTTCCTTTTGCGTTTTTGGTCAAAATGTGCCACACCGAAACTTAATGTTACCTTAGTGTTAAGAAATGCACCTTTTTATGCTTAAAAGTACCATAATCCTTTGTCTTTATGTGTGTTGTTCATTTGGACTGAGGTCTCAACTGCGCATCAACGAGGCCGGGAACCGCAATTTTTCACAGGTGTACGATGAGTTCGGAGAAACCGAGGATTGGATTGAAATTTACAATGCCGGAAGCCAAGCTCAATCTTTGCTGGGGTATGGGTTAAGCGATGATCCAGGCTTGCCCCAAAAATGGATATTTCCTTCCATTGCTTTGCAGCCGGGTAGCCATTTGCTTTTGTTTGCTTCTGGCCGAAATTTAAGCAGTGCGGTTGACCACTGGGAGGCCGCCGTGGTGGAAGGACAACCCTGGTTGTATCGGGTTGGGGCGGCTTTTATTCCTGCCAATTGGAATCAGGTAGGGGTAAACCCCTTGGGTTTTTCTACGGGTCCAGGTGGCTTTGGATTTGGAGACAACGACGATGCCACCGTGCTGCCAACAGATATATTTACGGCGTACATCCGAACCGACTTTCAAATTTCAGATACCACAAAGGTGGAGCGTATGACTTTAAGCGTCGATTACGACGATGCCTTTGTAGCCTACCTGAACGGGGTTGAAATTGCCCGAAATAATTTTAGCGGGCAGGTGGCTCACAATGTGCTGGCCGACGGGCAACACGAGGCTGCCATGTATCAAGGCGGAGCTCCAGAGCATTTTATTTTAGACATGAACCAAATTCGGGGCATTTGGAATCAAGGCAGCAACACCCTGTCGCTTGTGGTGATCAATGCCACCCAAAACAGTTCCGATTTAACCCTGCGACCTTGGTTGCATGTTGGCCTTCGCGATGCCAATACCTACTGGTCGGCACCCGAACCCTGGTTTGCGAGCAGCAATTTAGGCTCGCTTCACACAAATTTTAAACTCTCTTCTGAAGGAGAGACGGTTTTTCTTTTTGACCCCCAAGGGGCCCTTGTAGATGCCTTGACGGTAGATAGTTTAATGACCGATTGGTCGGTGGGAAGCCAAACCGATGGCTCAATCCTTCGGGTTACCTTCCAGCAAGCCAGCCCGGGTTCTACCAACAACACCCAAACAGGATTTCCTCAAGGCTGGGCACCATCTCCTGTTTTTACTACGCCCGCCGGATTTTACGGGGGAGCCATTTCCGTGGGATTTCAAATGCCTCCGCCAGGATTTGAGATACGATATACCACCAATGGAGGTACACCAACGGCTACCGACCCCTTGTTTACTGGAACTAATTTGGGAATAGGGCAAACTACCTTTTTGCGCGCCCGCACCTTTCATACCGCCGGACAAACCCTACCCTCTGAGGTTGGATTCGCATCTTATTACATTCAGGTAAGCCATGATTTGCCGGTGATTAGCATCAGCGCCAATCCCGATGATTTGTTTGGCCCCAACGGAATTTGCGACAATTGGTGGACCGATTGGAAAAAGCCGTGTCATGTGGATTACTACGATACCCTTGGCCAATTAAAATGGTCGCAAAAGGCTGGAATAAAAATAGAAGGGGGAGCCGGAGGCAGCCGATCTCACCCGCAAAAAAGCTTTAGGGTTGAACCCGGAAATGGGGCTTTGGGCGATGGGAATTTAAATTTTCCGCTGGTTCCAGACCGCGCCGGACGCACCGATTTTGAGCGTTTTTATTTGAGGAATGGCTCTAACCAATACCTTACCCTGCCCTACAAAGACGCGTTGTTGGTTAAGCTCATGGGGAAGTACTCCTTCAACAATTATTCAGCCTATACCCCTGTGGTGGTGTATTTGAATGGAAGTTACAATGGAGTGTATGAATTGCGCGAAAAACAAGATGTAAATTACTGCGAAGCCCTGTATCAAGCCGATACAGACTCGCTTGATATTCTATCGGTCAGTTATTGGTATGGAAGTGTTTTGCGCGCAGTAGAAGGCTCTACGGAACCTTTTTTAAACGATTACAATTGGTTTACTACCTTAAACCCTACTGACCCTCAATTTTTGAATCAGGCAGGGCAGGTTTTAGACATTCCGTATTACAACGATTACATTGCTGCTCAGGCATGGGTAGGAAATACAGATTGGCCATGGAACAACATAAAAATATTTAGGGGTACCCATACTCAAAAGAAGTGGAGATATGGACTCATCGATTTGGAATGGGCTTTAAATCCAAATGGTTGGACCGACAATACCCATGATGGCATAGGTTATTTGTTCCAGCAGGGACCCAATGAAATCCATGCCAATTTCTGGTATCGTTTAATTCAAAACGACCAATACAAGAATTATTTCATCAACCGATTTGCTGATTTGATGAATACCAGCTGGTTGTGGTCGGCCATGGATACGGTTGAGGCGAATATGTATCAGGAATCTCTGTCGGAAGCGCCAGGACAATTTGCCCGTTGGGGAACAACCACGGTGGCCAACCACATGAATTCCTATGCGCAAAACCACCAAACTATGCGCAATCAACTGGCAGGGCGAAGTCCATTTGTTCGAAATCACCTTCGCTACCATTTTAGCTTGCCTAAAAATGTGAATGTGGCGCTTGATGCCGTTCCTTTGGCCGGTGGAAGCATTCAAATTTCAACCATCAATCCTGGCCCCCTGCCCTGGCAAGGCATCTATTTTGACGGAGTTCCTGTTAAACTCACCGCCCTTGCTGAGCCCGGTTATGCTTTTAGCCACTGGGAACCCCAACCCCACATCATAAACGGCAACAATCCTGTTTGGGAAGACACCATTACCGACAATTCTGTTTTGTTTAAAGCGCACTTTACCTTTCTGTATTTACCTTCCGATTCCGTTCGAATTACCGAACTGAATTACCAAGACCACCCCGGTTTGGTTCAGGGCGATTGGGTTGAAGTCCAAAACCAAGGCAGTACCCCCGCCCACTTAAAAGGGTGGTCTCTACGTGATGCCAATCAAAACACATGGTCTTTCCCCGACGATTTGGTGTTGCCGCCCGGCGGCTTTGCCTTAATTAGCCGAGATACTGCTGCCTTTGCAACAATTCATCCGGGCTTGCAAGCCTTGTCTTCGCCTTTGTCTTTTGGCCTGGGCAATGGCTCTGATTCCCTATTCTTAATCCACAAAAACGGAAACACCATCGATTCGGTGGGTTATTCCGATGGAGCCGGTTGGCCCCGCGGAGCCAACGGCCGGGGAAGAACCCTGGAAAGGGAGGTTTCTATGCCGGGTATGCAACCTTCAGGCTGGTTCGACGGCTGCATGAAAGGCTCGCCCTTGGCTCCATATACGCCTTGCCAAGAACGAGTTTTGGTTTCTGAAGTGATGTACAAGCCCGCCAGCACTCAGCCCAGTGGAGATTGGTTTGAGTTGTTCAACCCAGGAAGTCAACCCATTGATATATCGGCTTGGCGGGTCAACGATGAGGCGGGAAACAGTTTCACACTACCTATCGGCGAAACCTTGGCTGCAGGGCAACGCCGTGTGCTGGCTCAAGACCTAAGCCTGTTTTCGCAAATTCACTCCGGCGTTCTAAATCCTTTGGGCCCCACGGGCATCGCTTTGTCTTCCAACCTGGAGTCTGTTTTTGTTGCTGACGCTGTGGGCAATCTTCAATTCAGTCTCTGTTTTGATGGAAATGCCCCTTGGCCCAATCAGCCCAATGGCGGAGGCCCTTCGCTTGAAATGCTGGACAGCACGGGCAAAATGAACCAGGCTCAAAACTGGTTCCCCGGTTGCCCCGAAGGCAGTCCAGGCACTTGGTTTAAAACCTGCCAAACCTCTGTCGATGCCCTAGCTGAAATGCCCTTTCATGTGTACCCCAATCCCTTTTTCTTAGACCTAACCTTGGAGTCGCCCATGGCCTTTAACGCCCGATTGATCGATGTTCTAGGTAAAACGGTATGGACCGGGCAGGTGCAGGCAGGTGAAAACAAACTTCAGTTTGCTGAGGAAATAACGCCCGGTTGGTATGCCCTTTTAAACGAGAAGGGGCATCGGTTTGCGGTTTTGGTGAAGCGGTAATTTTAAAGGGATTCCTCAAAGAAATAAAGGGCTGCAAGTAAAAAAAGCGTACATTTCGGCATGAAGCGCATTGGTTTTGCAGGCTCCTTGCTGTTGAGTTTGGCCTTTCTTTTTTTGCTTGAAAAAGGAGTAGGGGAGTTGCCGGCCTTAGGCAAACTGCTGCACCCCGGCAAGGGGTTGGTGCAAGCCTTACATGAGCCCGAGTTTTTTTCTATTCCAGAAAAGGTAGAGCGGCATTTATTGGCTCCTGCGTCCATTGGATTTGATGAGCGCCGAGTACCTTACATTCAGGCCGAAAACGCAAGCGATTTGTATTTTCTGCAGGGCTATGCTACCGCCCGTGCCCGATTGTGGCAAATGGATTTTCAAACCCGATTTGCCGCGGGCCGCCTCTCTGAAATTGTAGGTCCGAAAGCCCTATCCCTTGACATGGAGCAACGCCTGAAAGGAATGACCTATGCTTCAGAACAGGCCTTAATGGCTTTTGAAAGCGACCCCGAAATGAAAAAGGTGCTAGACGCCTACACCGCAGGAGTAAATGCCTGGATTGAATCAATAGACTATGCCGATTATCCCCTGGAATTTAAACTCCTGAATTATGCGCCCGAACCTTGGACCAACTTCAAGAGCGCGCTTATGCTCAAATACATGGCCGACTTGTTGACGGGAACCACCTACGACATGGAACTGGGTTGGGTTTTACGCAATCTGGGTGTGCGGTATTTGGAGCAGTGGTATCCCGACCACAATCCTTATCCCCAGGCCGCTGTTCAGCCTTACTTGTCTTCACCTGCTTTGGAAAATGGACAACCCACCTTGGATTATGGGCGGTATTTGCCTTGGTTTAAACGGGCAATCCCGGGAGATTCAACCCAGGGGCTGGGAAGCAACAACTGGGCGGTGCACGGAAGCAAAACCCAAAGCGGAAAGCCTATGTTGGCCAACGATCCCCACCTGCCCTTGAATTTGCCCTCCATTTGGTACGAAATAAACCTGCGCGACAACGCGCATCAGGTGCATGGGGTTAGTTTGCCGGGCACGCCCGCCGTTATTATTGGATTTACCCCTGCCACCGCTTGGGGTGTAACCAACGGAACCGTGGACGTTAAAGACTGGTTTGTGCTGGAGTTGAACGACAAGAAAACGGCCTACAAGCTTGATTCAACCTGGAAGGATTTAAAGTTTAGACCGGAGGTCATTGGCATTAAAGGGCAGGCCTCGGTTGAGTTTAAGGTGCCTTACACCGATTTTGGTCCGGTGGTAGATGCCGACACGGTTTTTCAAAACAAACACTACGGTTTGGCTTTTGCTTGGACCGGGTTTGCACCCTCGAACGAACTTAGAACCTTTTATGGATTAAATAGAAGCCGTTCTGTGAAAGAGGTAGAAAAGGCTTTAGAAACCTTTCGCTGTCCGCCCCAGAACTTTGTGTATGCCGATACGGCAGGGAACATTGGGCTTTGGCAAAAAGGGTATTTCCCCAAGCGCGTGGCTGGGTATGGCCGAAGCCTTGGACAGCCTATGGCTGGAAAAGCCCCTTGGACAGGCAGCGTCCCCGATTCGTTAAGTCCACACCTTCGAAATCCAAGCAGCGGTTTTGTTTTTTCGGCCAACCAACACCCTTTTGGCAGCAGCAGTCCCTATTATTACACCGGCAGGTTTGAGATTTGGAGAAACCTGCGCATTTTCGAGCGGCTTGGGGCAAGCTCCAAGGCCAGCATGAAAAGCATGGCCGAATTGCAGTTAGACAACCATTCCCGAGAAGCCTCAACCCTGTTGCCGGTGATGCTGGGTTGCTTGCCAAACCAATCGGCCTTTACCCAGGAATTGAAGAAATGGAATGGAAATTATTCGGACAGCAGCCGGGTAGCCCTCTTTTTTGAACTTTGGTTAAAAAAAACCATGGCAGGGGTTTGGCCTGAAATTGACGACCAAAAGACCGTGTACCCACAGTCGTGGTTGCTGTTAGAGGCATTGCAGCCGAATGGGTTTGATGGATTGCCCTTGCATGTGGATTCGGCCCAGCGCCAAAAGCACCGAAAAGCGGTGGTTTTAGCGTTTTCTGAGGCGCTAAAAGAGTACAAGGCCAAGGCATGGTACGCGGTTCGGGGGACCAAAATGCGGCATTTGGCCCGGCTGGAGCCCTTTGGTTCGGGGCTAATAAAAAACGGAGGGCATGGTTCGGCGCCCAACGCCATGAAAACCCACAATGGCCCCAGCTGGAGAATGGTTGTTAGCCTAGAAAATAAAGTTTGGGCTCAGGTTATTTATCCGGGCGGGCAATCGGGCAATCCCGCCTCCACGTTTTATTTAAATCAGCTGGGAACCTGGGAACAGGGGAAATACCATGTGGTAAAACTGGATTCCCTGCCCAAATTTTCGCAAAAATGGACCTTTAAACCCAGCTCAAAACCATGAAAACGGCAGTCTTTTTTATTGGCGGGTTGGCACTTCAATGGCTCATGGCTCAATTTCTGCCCTTTGGCTACCTGAGTTTAATTTTGGCCATGCTTTGGGCTTTTTTCTGGAATCCCTCGGTTTGGCAACAGCTTTTGGGGAGTTTTTTGGCTACCGGTTTGGCTTGGGTTTTGACCATGCCCTTGTTGCAGCAGGCCAGGGGATTTTTGTTTTATGCTCAATTGGAACAGATTATTGCGGGCCGCAGTTTTGCCGGCTATGGATTGGTGGGCATTACTTTTTTGTTGGGAGCCATGTATGGGGTTTTGGGGGGCTGGCTGGGCAGTCAAAGTAGGGCCTTGTTTTGGCAGCAAAAAAAGAAATCGAGGGGGATAAATCATCCTTTGATTCGGCGCTGATGGAGCGTAGTTGAATGGAAGGTTATTTGCCGATGGGGCCCGCGGCAGGGATTGAGCTGGGTAGGTACTATCTTAAAAAACAACTTTTTTTGGTGTTTTTTTTTATAGATTTGCGTTACAAAGGGAAGACTCCACAGGTTCAAGCCTGTGTTGTTTATCATGAGAAGCCATACTAGTTATGGCTTTTTTCATTTCCTGCCTTGGTAGCGAAGGTTCCATTGTATATTCGGCTTGGGTGTTGCCGTTGTATTCAATGTCATAGTCGATGTCTTTTGTCCAGATGTAGTAAATCATGACCAGTAGTTTCTTTTGTACCGCGACTATTGCTTTCATTTTGATTCCTGTTCTGTCATAAACACGCTGGTATAATTGGCCAAATACGCTTTCCTGCTTACTGAAAGCTGTCAAAGATGGCATGTGCAATATCCTTCGGATTCTAGAATTTCCCTTTTTGGATATCCTGGTTTTCCCAACATGGTTTCCTGACTGGTTTTCCACTACATCATAGCCCGCATAACTGACTACTTGCTTATAGTTTTTAAATAGCAAAAAGCCGCCTGTTTCAGCGATGACTGTCGCACTGGATATTACAGAGATACCATGGATCTTCATCACTTTATCAAACTTCTGTTTAAGATCCTGATTGCTGTTAATGAATCGCTTTATTTCCTTCTCCAACTGCGCTATCTGTGCTTCCAAAAAAGCAATATGCTTTTTTATCTGTTTGATTTCAAATGAAATCTGCCTGGCGGAAGCCATCGCAGCATGGAGCCGGTTTGATTCAACAGTTAAGCTCTCTTTCAGAGATTGGTACTGCCTAGTTAGTACCCTTAATTCATAATAAAAGGTTCCTATAGGCTCCCATTTTTCTAGGTTCTGCTCAGCTCCCATTTGCGCCAACCCCTTTGCATCTATGGTGTCATTTTTACTTTTAATGCCAATAGCCTGTAGATACTTTTTGGCTTTATTAGGTAGAACAATTGACACACTATATCCCTTCTCATAAAGGTAATAGGCACAGTTTTCATGATAGACTCCTGTTGCTTCCATGCAAACAGTAAGACTTGCTGTATCTTGGCAATACCACCGGTTAATCCATTGATCCATTTCATCTAACCCCTTTTTATGGTTAGAAAAGGTTCTGGTCGATTTGACCTTAACATTTTGCTGATCATCAATAACACAAATGCACGCCTTGATGTCTTTACTCGAAATGTCGAGCCCAAGTGAATACTTTATAATCATAAAATTGGTTTTTGTGATACTAAAAACTTATTTGCTTACTATGGCTCATAGGTATGCAGTATCTATCATAAAATGAAAGTACTTAGGTACTATTGCAGCTTACAAATAAAGAGCACATCAGATTTTCCTACCCAACAATATCATTTAGTAATGTATCTGGCACGGAAAGAATTTGCTGATGTGCTTTTTAGTATCGATTAATTAATTTAGAAAGATACAAAGATATGAGCACGCAATGGTGGCGGGGCCTGGCCCGCGTGGCGCGGAGGCGACTTTAGGAGCCCCCGCAAGCCCGCTGGGGCAGCCCCCGGCAACAGCGGACTACCGGCGAAAGCCCGCAGCCGCCCCAAATTAAACCCTTATTTCCCCGATGCGAAAAGTGAAGTTAATTAGTTAATGTATTGACAATCAACAATATGGGTAAATTTTGTTTTTATAGGGTAGTTGTTTCATTTTTTACACCTAGGCATGAACCACCAACCGAAACGCAGGCTTCAATTGTTCAATCTCGCCATTCCTGATTCCAAATTTCTTGGCAACAACAGGCCAGTTCGAAATTTCACGGTGCATTTCCTTTAAAATACGGTCAGCATGTTCCCTTTTCAATTGATACAAATGTGCGGTTTCCAGAGCCAAAGAGATATCTAATTCATTGCTGTTTTCAGAAATATTTAAAGTTAGTCCATTGCCCATTTCATTCGGATTCATATCGTATGCAGGAGATAAACGCCAGCCCCGAGGAGTAAGAATAAATCCATGGTTTCGCAAATGGTCATCGGTGTTTGAAACCAAAACATTAAATGCCATTCTTCGCCACAACTGCTCTAAATCAATTTTTGCTTCTGCACTATGTTGCATAATAAACCCAACCAGGTCAAGGTAGCCTACACCTTCAACATAATTCGTTCCATCTTCCAGTCCCAACAAGGTCATTGCCGATGCAAAATGAATCCGCTTTTGTTCATCTGTTCGATCAAATCGTTTGGATAAAAAAGTATGATGCTTGCCTGAGAATTTTTGCAATCGAGCTTCTGAAACATAAATACCACAAGCTTGGGCCAATTCGTGCAACACCATTTCCCAAGCACCCGTATTTTTTTCATCGCTTGAACTTGGGAATTTTGCCATCCATAAATGCCCTTTTTCATCCATAACACTAGCTTTGGGCCGTGCGCCGCCTAATGATGATCCCGGACCCATCAACACATTCAACCATTGGGAATACTCCGGGTCATTTATGGCATCATCACGTTCAAGCTGTAAACTCGCATGCTCTAACTCACGAAGTGATGTCCAAGGCGGTGTTGCCGTTTTCTTCTGCTCATTCATGAATGGACCATCCTCACTTAATTTAAAACGCAATCCACCCAAACGGTGTCCGTCAAAAACACCCAATAAAAAATCACTTTCAAAAAGTGTTCTTTCGTCTCGACGCTCCTCCTTTGCTTGCCATGCTTCTCTTCGTCGCATCAATAGCCGCCCCCAACGGTCGGGCGATGAATCAAGGAATATCCCAAAGTTGTTTTTCTCCTCAGGTAAATATTGCTTTCCCTTGTAAAACCCAAATGGGGGTATAGGAATAAAATCGGATTTCGAGGATTTAACGAAAGTCCCATTCCATATAGGTTTGGGGCTTTTTTATTGGTTTTATTTGAATGAATCTTTTATTTCAAAAAAGGACTTAAGATTCAGTATTGCAGTTTATTAGGTGTTTTCAAAAAGTTAGAACTCACCAGAGGGTTCAGCTCAAATCTTGGGAAGTTTGGCGACCTCTTTTCCACCCAGGGTATCTCTGACGAGTTCTGCCAGAAAAGCCGAAAATGCAGAAATATCTTGTTCCACACTTGCCTGCTCAAGAGACTTCATATAAGTTGTTCTTTGTTCGACCGGAATAACCGTCCATGGATAGCCGCCAGAGGCAAGCATAACATTCATTAAGAATCGTCCCATTCTTCCGTTACCATCCATATATGGGTGGATGTAGACAAAAACAAAATGTCCTAAAACAGCTCTGACGGAGGCTTCAGTTTCCTCGGATAGCAATTCGAAAAGTACCGGCATGGCATCTCTCATGGCGTCGACATTGACCGGCACATGTTTAGAATTGCCAATGTACACTTGATGGTTTCTGTATCCGGCCAGATCCACGGGTTTAAGTAGGCCTGCTGCAACACTCGGATCGAATAGCTCTCTGAACCATCTGCCATGATCTTTTTCCGCCTGAACACCTGGATTAGCTCCTAACAGAATTTTTTCAATGCTATCCTTCACTTGATTAAATGCCTGATAATAACCTCTTGCGGCCATGGCATCGCGTTGTTTTCTGTCCTCTTCATTCGATTTGGCATTCCATTCTCCACTGCTTACACGTGCGATAAGTCCGGGAGTAACTTTGTAACGCTCTATCGAAAGTGAATGATAAGCATCCGTGAGATAGAGGTCATCTACTTTTTGCAAATAGGATTGAATATCGGCATTAATTCCCGGGGCGGGAGGAAAAAGTTGAATTACGGTCTTTCGCATTTCTTGCCAAAGCAAACGAATACGGATAGTATAGGGGGATCGCTCTCTTATCGGTATTTTTATCTCAGTATTCGTTTCAAACGGGTCGACTTCACGGATATCGTAATCGGCTTGTTTAAATGTTTCGATGATTTGGTCAGCGATTCTTTCCCGACCAATATTTCTGAAGGCCCCCGCTAATCTTCCTGCAAGCGTTGAGTGTCCATTTTCGAGTAGGACCGGCAGCACTTCAGACGCATCCCGAATCATGGAAAGTGCCGTTCGAACATCCAAAGCGTGTGTTAAATAGATTCGAGGGCTGCAATACACAAGAGAGGAGGGGAGATCATACAATCGGATGCCGTTCATTACAATGGTTAAAGCATTAGATGGAATATCTGTTTTTAAATTGAACAAGGATGTTGAATGTGGAAGAGGAGTGGGGTTATTGTTGCCCTTAGGAGATCTAACGAGTAATTGTTGTGGAATCGTCGTGTTCTGGACATGGTTCAGAAGAGATTGGTCAGGTGATAAACACCATTCTTTACCATATTTATGGTCTAGAAAAGCGGCGACAAAATCCCAATAAGCGCTATACCAAGCGGTTGTTTCTCCATCCTTTTCCAATGGATCTGATGCAATATACCAACCTTTGGAAACCTCCCGAATAAAACCATATTTCAGAAGCAGTTGACGATGCTTAATTGTTTTGAAGTGATCCGTATAAATAGCGACAATTTGCTTGTCCTGTATTTCCTTCAAGGTTTGAAGCGCATCAGCCAGTTTTTGATGGGGTTTCATTTTTGGAGCATAATTAGTGATGTATCGCGTTGTAATATTAGTATTTAAAAGCGTGTAAATACAATTAAATAATATAGTTGTAAAATTAGTATATTCTAAACAAACTTAAGAGATAATGTTTTGAAATAATGAATTTAAGTTGTTTTGTTTTTTGAATCAATCTCTTTGAAAGCTATATCTATGAGCCTCTGTAGGTCCTTATAAAAGTTAGATTTCTCGACTTCAAGGGTCACAACCACAAAACACAGAGGGTGTTTTTTTATTGTGGGGCGGGTTTTATTGAGGGGCCTGCGGCAGGGATTGAGCCGGGTAGCACGCAATGGTGGCGGGGCCTGGCCCGCGTGGCGCGGAGGCGACTTTAGGAGCCACCGCAAGCCCGCTGGGGCAGCCCCCGGCAACAGCGGACTACCGGCGAAAGCCCGCAGCCGCCCCAAATTAAACCCTTATTTCCCGATACAAAAAGTGAAGTTAATTAGTTAATGTATTGAAAAACAACAATATGTGTGTCCTTTGCTTTGTTTTTATATGGTAGTTGTTTCATTTTTTACACCTACGCATGAACCACCAACCGAAACGCAGGCTTCAATTGTTCAATCTCGCCATTCCTGATTCCAAATTTCTTGGCAAGAACACTCCAGTTCGAAATTTCACGGTGCATTTCCTTTAAAATACGGTCAGCATGTTCCCTTTTCAATTGATACAAATGTGCGGTTTCCAGAGCCAAAGAGATATCTAATTCATTGCTGTTTTCAGAAATATTT